>JAESFP010000164.1_pt1 | contig 38284 bp, 33 predicted proteins | sample 9266181 | NCBI WGS metagenome assembly JAESFP01 (sample SAMN14502547, study PRJNA617102) | algae metagenome | isolation source: Pegethrix bostrychoides GSE-TBD4-15B and co-occurring heterotrophs from... | place: USA: Grand Staircase-escalante National Monument, Utah | collected 2006-08-15 | reverse complement strand
GCGGCACAATCAACAGCGCCCGCAACCTCGGCACCCTCAAATCCAACTCCAGCTTCAAACGCTCCGGCACCGTTGGCGGCAGCGACCTCGATTTCTTCAAATTCAAACTCGACCGCAACACCGACCTCTCCGCCGAACTCAACAATCGCGGCGACGACCCCATTGCCCTCACCATCCTCGACAAAAGCGGCAACAGCGTCACTAATCGCAACAAAATCCTGTTTCAAAACGTCAACCCCAGCGACAGCCAGACCCTTACCACCAACCGCCTCCCCAAAGGCACCTACTACATCCGTCTCCAAAACGCCAACGGCAGCCGAGACAGCTACGACCTCCGCCTCAAAGGATTCACCTCCAGCAGCGGTAGCGGCGGCAGCGGCAGCAACGACATCCGCAACCTCGGCAGCCTCTCCAGCAGCAAAACCTACCGCTATTCCGGCACCGTTGGCAGCAGCGACACCGACCTCTACCGCTTCAACATCAGCAACCGCAGCCGCTTCAGCAGCTCCCTCTTCAACAACGGCTCTAACCCAATCGCCCTCTCCCTGCTCGACCGCAACAACCGCGTCGTCCAAACCGATAACGGCAGATTCCTCTTCGCCAATGTCGGAGCAGGTGACGAAGCCGAACTCTTCGCCCCCACGCTTGCCTCAGGCAGCTACAGCCTCCGCGTCCAGAGTGCAGTCGGCGACCGCGAAAACTATCAGGTGGCGCTCAGACGCTCATCAGCCTCACTCTTTTTCTAGCGCCTGCTCATTTCTGCTAGCGCTGCTCTTCTGGAGAATGCTCCAAAGGCTCCAGCGGATGCTCCAACCCCAGGTGTACCTGAGCGTCCGCCTGAGCCTCTAACCCCTGCCAGCTCTCCAACTGCAACTGCTGATTGATAAAGCTAAAGCCCACCTTCGCCTCATCAATCGGCAAATCGCGCAGGTTCACCCCTGACAGATGCAGCGTCCCAGTCAAATCTGGCTGGCTAGGACTGCCCGAAATCTGAGCCAGCGCATGAACCCGTCCCGTCAGCTCAATTGGCAGATCAAACGCCGCCTTGATCTGCGGTAGATCCAGCCCCACTAGCTGCAGTTGCCCCGCTACCGCCGTCGGCGAAACCTGCCCCGCAAAGCCAAACTGTGCGTCAAACTGCTGCTGCTGATTGTTCAGTCTCAGACTAAACTCCTCAGCCCGAACCGATGGCAGCATTAGCGTCTGTCCCTTCAGCTCAGCATTTGCCACCGCTAGCCGTCCAATCTTGTAGTCCGCCAGCTGCCAGTTCTGCCCCTGCAAACCCAGCTGCGCCGTCAGCCCATCCCCCGCCGACTGCACCGACAGCGCTGCCGAAAACAGCCCGTTGAGTTGAGCAATCTCGGCAGATGTCGGCATCTGGACTGGCAAGCTTGCAGGCAGCGACTCGGCAATCGGCTGCACCAGAGCGATCAGCTGATCGGGCGGCAGCAGGCTCAGCAAATCTTGGAGTTTGCCTTGATCGACCACCACCTGACTCTTAAACTCAGCCCGCTGCGGATTCATCTCTGCCGCCAGCCGATAGCTGCTGCTGCCCAACTGTAACGTCCCCTGACTCAGCGAGGCGATGCCGTTTTGGTAGGTCACCTGCCCCGTCAGCCGATCCGTCATATGTTCAGGCGTAGGCTGAGCGTTAATTGCCCCCAGCCCCGGTTGCGTTACCTCCAGATTGGCCGTGGCGAATGGCTCAGTCGCAGCTAAGGGTTTGGCCAAATTCACGTCAACATCTCCGGCCAGCCGTCCCCGCACCAGCCCCATCGCCTCAACGGGAGCCAGGTTCAGCTTCTCCAAATCAAAATTCTGCAGCCGCGCCAGCAGCCGTTCGCCGACCAGTTTGCCCTCCACCACGGCTCGATCGAGCTGCACCGCAAACTCTGCCGGACGGTAGTGAGAATCCAGCGTCAGCGCCAGACGGTCTGATCTGCCTTTGAGATCCAGACTGACGCGGTGATCTGGCTGGCTCTGGAGCTGTCCCTGCAATGGCTCAAAGCGAAAGTCCTGCACCGAGAGTCCGGCAATCTTCACGCTGCTGTAAATCTGCGGGGCAGCAGGCGTTCCGCTTACTTTCCCATCCAGGTTCACTAGACCTGCGGACGCTACAGGCAATAAGAGCGGCAGCTGCGCCAGATTGTAGTCCTGAATACTCAGGTTGAGATCGAGCGCCGAGTTGGACAGCGAACTGAAATCAGGCGTGATCCAGCCATCAGCTCTAACATGCTCGGTGCCAGACTGCTTCAGATGCAGCTTTTCACCCTTCCAGTCAAATTCTGCGGTGACGGGCTGTGGCAAGGTCTCCGTCAGCAGGATTGATCCGTCTGCCTCAGTCTGCGCCAAATCCAACTGATTCAGTTGCCCCCGCAGCTGGAGCTGACCCGCCAAATTTCCCGGCAAATTGGCCAATAGCTGCATCGGTGCCGTCCCCGTCACGTCAGCCTGCCAGCGTCCCTGACTCGCCGTTAAATCAGCCTGAGCGCTGCCCTGATCCAGCTGCAGCTGAAGATCGCCCGTTGCCTGCAAGCTCGTCAAACTCAAGTCTTTGCCCTCAGCCTGAAGCTGCGCCTGCAATCTGCCAGCTTGCAGCTTGCCGGGGATCTGCGGCGAGAGCTGATTTAGTGGAATCTGCGCGCCGTTGAGCTGTGCCTGCCAGCCCCTTGGGTTCAGCTCGGCGGCAGCAGTAATTTGGCCGTCCCCAATTTTGGCCTGCATCTGGTGCAGCCGCAGAACATCTTGGGCAAAGCTGACCTTGCCTGCTGCCGGATAGCGTCCCTGCACCAGCTGCCAGTCTGCCGCCACCGTCGGGTCGTTGTTGTCAACGCTCACCTGCGCTTGGGCATTCAGCTGTCCCAGTGTCCGCTCCGGCAGATCCAGCGCATAGAGCTGAGCGATGGCATCGGCGGGCAGCTTGGCCTCAACTTGCAGCTTGGCATCGTCATGCTCTAGCCAAAGTTCGCCCCGCGTCTCAACAGTGCCGCCCATCACGGGCTTGGCCAAAATCTGCTCCAGCTGAAGATAGTGTGTCCCCAAATCGAGGCGGAAGCTGCCGACCACCGAAGCCATCGCCAAGCGATCGAACTTGATCGGCTTGCCCGCGTGAGCAGTCCCCCAGAGGGTGGGATGCTCAAACGAGCCAGTCAGATGTAGATTCGGAGCCTCCAGCGTCCCCTCAACTGGGAAGGGCGGGTTCAGCTTCAGCGTTTTCATGAAGGGCTTGGCCTCTACCGAATCCACCCTGGCCTTTAGGTTAAAGCCCCGCTCTAGATTGATGTTGCCGTCCAGCCCAAACGGAATCAGCCCGAAGTTGAGTTTGCCCCGGCTCAGCAAAATATCCTGCTGCCGCAGCCGAATATCGCCCTCAACGCCGCTGAACAGATTCGGCTCGCCTTTGGCGCGGGCAGAGAGCTGCCGCAGCTTGGCCTCACCGCTCAAGGCCACTGGGCGATCGGGCTGGATTTTGACGTTGAGGTCGGCATCTAGCCTGCCGCTCAGCAGCTTGAAGTCGGTTGGAATAAAGGTGGAGAGGCTGTTGAGCTGTAGCGCCTGGGTTCGCAGCGCAATCTGAAACTGCTTGGCCTTGAAGCGAGCGTCCCCTTTCAGCTGGATCTTGCCCTGCAATTTCCCCTCCGTCTTGCCCAGCTCGACGGGCTGAGCCACCAGATCCAGCAGCAGCCGCTCGCCCTGATCTTGCAGGCTCAACGAGCCGCTCACATGCCGCAGCGTCATCTGGCGCGGATGAGCCGAGGTATCCCAAACTTCGCCCGGATCCAGTGGATCGGCATCGAGTATGACCGGCTGCGGAGCCAGCGTCAGCGTCGCATCTTGGAGCCGAATCTTTTCGACCTCAATCTGCTCGTCGTCGTCAAATTTTAAATCGAGGTTGACCCACTTGCCGTCCGGGGTTTGGTCAAAATAGCCCGTAGGCCGCACTAGCGTGACCGTCAGCAGCACCCGGCGCTGCTGAAACGCCTGGACTGGATTGAACCGCACGTCGATGGCTTCAACGCTCAGCTCGTCGGCATCTGTCGCCGTCGCCGGAATCACCGAACGCCCCACCCGCAGCCCTGACCAAGAGATCTGCTCGATGGCTCCCAGCTGGATCGGGCGCTCTAGCAGGCGAGTCAGCTCCTGCGAGAGCTGCGGAACTAGCTCATTTTGAACGTAGGCGGCACTCCAGCTCGCGCCCATAATGCCGCCAGCCACCGCCAAGCCGCCCAATAGCAGCGCTCCCCGCAGCAGCCAGTTTCGCTGTTTGGGCAAGTCCAGCTCGGCGGCAGTCAGCGGATCGATAGGTTTGGTAATTTCCGGGCTAAGCCGCATAGGGCAGTCTCATCTTGTGGCCTCTGGCAGTCATCGCAGCAGTCATTGCGGCAGTCCATCGCAACAGTCATCGCAGCGGGTCTATGGAGTTGGGTCTGGCTGTAGCGGCGCTAGTCTGAGCTGGGGCTAAGCTGAATCTAGAGCCGAAAAGCGCTGAACTGCGAGAGCTGAACTGAAATCTTGCGGGGGGCTGCATTTGCAGCAGTCTACTACAGATCTCTCTAAATTTGGAAGCTGGCTATGTCCCAACTGTGAGTCCCAACTGTGAGTCCCAACTGTGAGTCCCAACTGTGACCCGGCGAGCCTTAGCATAGCCGCAATCAGCTGCACTCGGCAGAGCGATCGCGACAGCAGAAATGAATCGCAACAAAAGCAAAATCATGGGCAAATCGGATATGCTGTACCGTGACTTTACTCATTCGCAGCGTTGCCCATGCCAGTCTCCCAATTAGCTTCCAAATTAGCGCTGAAATCTGCCCTGCTGCTCGTTACAACCAGCCTGCTGATGCAGATGCCAGCTCAGGCTGCCGAGCGACTCGTGATCACCTACGGCCCGCTGAGCGCCGGGGTGTCAATTCAAGATCTGCAAACGTTGGTTGATACCCATCAGGCTCCGGGCGGACTCAAGTTTTATTTGAACCTGGCCAGCATCGATCCAAATCTGCTGCGTGATGTCTTGATGATGAATCTGGCAGCCAATCAGAGCTTCATGAACGGGATGTTGGACTCTGGCTCTGGCAGCAGACTGCTGAGCGAGATCAGCCAAGTCGTGCATTTGCCGCCCGCTTCGCCCACCATAGCAGCGCTGAAAACTGCTGACTCGCCCGACGATGACCCATCTGAAACCGAGAACATGGCCGCACTGAAAACGGCTCTGGTCAAGGCGGCAGAAGATCGGCAGGTGACGCTGCTTGAGGTCTTGCAGCAGTACCCCACCGAAAAAGTTTACGTCGATGCGGTCAAGCTGCTGCAATTCACGAACAGCCTGGAATCCTGACTGGCGTGACTCAACTGGCGTGACTCAACTGGCGTGACTCAACTGGCGCTACTCAACGCGAATCACATCTCGCAGTCCCCACCAGTTGTAGCGCTTGATGCCGATGGGCAGCAGCAGCAGCAGCAAGCCAAACACCGCCACAAGGGCAATTCCCAGCCCCATGCCGCCCGTCATCGCCGCGCCCATGCAGGTGAGAAAAAAGATGCAGGGAATCACCCCCATGAAGCAGGCGACGGCATAGATCGGAAACGACATCCCCGAAATCCCAGCTCCGTAGCTGACCAAATCGTAGGGCAGAAACGGCATGGAATGCGTTACAAAGACCAGCCAGCCCAGATAGACCTCGCCCCGCTGGCTCGAAAAATAGATGGTTTTGCCCAGCAGTGCTCGCACCACCGAGCGCCCCAGCGTCCGGCCAATAAAGTAAGCCGCCAGACTGCCTAGATAAATGCCAACTACGCCAAAGATACCTGCGGTCACGGGACCCCAAATTGCTCCAGCAGCAATCGTGACGGGCGTGCTAGGAATCGGCCCAATCACGATGGCAATCACTAGAAAGCTAATGTAGATCAAAATGCCAACCCAGCCCAGCGCCTGGATCGATTCGGCCATTTCATGCGGCTGGGTAATGTCGAGTCCGCAGCGGGTGAGCAGCCAGAGCGCCAGCAGGCTACAGAAGACGAGCAGCGCCAGCGCCAGCAGGTTTTGAGGGGTTTGCAGCGCTTGAGACAGCCGCTGCAGCGAACGAAGCCGCCGCTGCTTTGGCCGAGATTTTGATTGCGTCATGTAGCTATATATACAAGTGAGAGTCGAAAAGCAGACATCAGTCTAGCACTCTCAATTTGAAATTTTTTGAAATTTTCTAACTTTTGGCGCTTAAACTAGCTCAAGCTAGCCGCCCGGCAGACCAAAAATCAGCAGATAGAGCACTAGCCCTGACAGAATGCCGTAGCCACAGGAGACCATCGAACGCGAGGAGAGCTGATGGTTGAAGTAAAACAGCCCTGCCAGCGTCAGCGACGTGACAAACTCACCCAGCGGCAGACTGTAGTTGAAGCGCAATGCCATCAGGTTCAGCAGCACCAGCAGCATCACGATCCAGAGAATCGCAACGAGAAACAGATTCTGCTCTAGAGTGCGGCTCACGGCTCGGTTGGATTGGGCAAAGAAGCTGCGATAGGTCAGCAAAATTGGCGGCAGCAGTGCCGCAGCTAAACTCCGCAGCCCAGCCTGCGAGCTGATGCTAAATGTCTGAGCCACCGAAGCTAGCAACAGTCCCACAATTGAGGCAATTGCAATAATCACCACAAACCGATTTAAAAGATAGAGCAGCGGATGATTCTTGGGATGCTGCTGAACGTCACGGAGCCGATCGGGCTGTGCCGATTCTGAGGATCTGGCCATAGTCAATAACCCTGACGACATGTCCTTCCACTATGGACAGATCTTGATTAGCGCCACCCCTATCTGGAGAAGGAATTTTCCGCAAGAATTTTGCGCTGGCGTTGAAATCTCCAGCCTTAGCTGCAAGGGATCTGGACGGGATCTGGGCGGGATCTGGGCTAGATCTTGGGAGTATAGAGTCCCCCAGAGCTGTAGACCCAGGAAATGCCGTCTGGGTCAAGGCTGCTCGTCCAGTCGCTAAAATTAGGCTGTCGCTTGCGAAGCCGCAAAATCTTGGCAGTTGTGCCCAGCCGCTGAGCCAGCTGTCGGGTAGAAAGGGTGGTAGAACCGACCTCATCTAGCAGATCTAGATAGGTATCCCAGAGGACAAACAGCGCCGCCAGAAAAATAAAAATCACGGCTTCAGGTCGCTTCAGCAGCTCGGAATTAGCGGCAGCAGGGGGGCGATCGAGAGAGTTAACCATAGTTAGCGCAAACAGGATGGGGAAGCTGGATGGCGGTCTGGGTTAAGGCTGGGTTGAGGCCGGAGTTAGTCTGAACTCGCTGGATCGCCCGATGATGGGGGTTGAAGTTGATTCAGAAACCCGTGCGATGCTCTCGATTGTAGCCGACTGCTGGACTAGTTCTGAAGCATCTGCGCTACAGCGTTGATCACGATTTGGGCTGATCCGACAAAGAAATCTGGGTCAATGGTTTCTAGTGTATCGCTGGCCTGGTGATAGTTTGGGTTGCGAAAATTGGCGGTGTCGCTCACCAGCACAGCCCCAATGCCTTTGTTCCAAAAGGGCGCGTGATCACTACGCACCAGATCGGGCGCGAGTCCGCCCAGAGTCGGGATGGCCAGCGTGATCACGGGGGGTAGCACCTGAGCGCCAGACGCATTACCAGACGCATTACCAGAGGCGGTGCCAGCGGTAAAGTACTTCAGCAGATCGGCATGACTCTGGTCGCCCAGCACGGCCAGAAAATCGCCCCGGTCGGGAGGAGACTGCATTGGCAAGAGCGGCGGATATGATTGGCATCCGGGCTGGTCGCAGCGATAGCCAATCATATCTAGCACTACAGCTGCCTGAACGCTCTTGGGCGAGAGCTGTTCGACAAAGGGCTTGCTGCCCAGGAGCCCTCGCTCTTCGAGATCAAAAAACACAAGCTGGAGCGTCCGAGGTGTGGGCGGCTTTAGCAATCGAGCCGCTTCTAGGAGGGCAGCAACGGCAGTGGCGTTATCGTCTGCACCAGGCGCGACCTCAACGGTATCGTAATGAGCGCCCAGCAAAATGGCTCCCAGGCTCGGATCGCTGCCCTGCCGCTCGGCCACCAGATTAACGCCACCCGCAAACGGCTGAAGCTGAGTCTGCCAGCCTGCCACCTCGAGCCGTTGCTGGATGTAGAGTCGCGCCTGTGCTCGCTCGGCTTCTCGGTAACGCTTGAAGCTGAGTCCTTCTAAATCAGCCCAAAGCCTCTCAGGAACTGCTCTAGGCAGCTCGATCGCCTGAGCCGGAGCGTCGCTGAGCAGGGCGGGCGCGGGGGTGAAGCGCTGGAGCAGCGGCAGCCGCATTTGCCAGAGCAAAATTGCCGCTGCGGCCAGAGCCGCCATCCACCAAAATTTTCTCATAGTCTGATTCGGGCTAAGTCAGGGCTAATCTTTGCGTCAAAGGTAGCATCTACGCCTCTATTCTATTCTATGTACACTAATCCATATTTATATGAGTCAGCTTGAGATGAGTTTGAGATAAGTTTGGCTACTGGATCATTTGGGACGGCTCTGCTATGCTGCAACGCTCAAGGTCAAGTCTAACCAGATCAAATCTGGTCTCGCCGTCCCCTCTCTTCTCTACTCTCTACAAGCGCTTATGAGACTGCAACTGAGACTGCAACACTGGCTCGCTGGCAGAACTCTGCTGCAACACCGAGCGATACTGCGGCTGCTGACCGCGTGGCGTTACCTTCCAACTGCTGTAGCCGCGCAGATGATCGTAGACCCCGACAATTGCAATTACGTTTTTGAAGATAATATAGGGAACCAGCAGCAGCATGTGGTTGAGATAGTAATAAATCGGGTAGCGCACAGCTCCGATTTTGGCAGTAATTAGCGTTTGCACCACGCCGCTAAAAAACGAAAGCAGCGTGCTAAACCAGAGATACTGCTCAATCGCCAGCGGCACTCGCGTCTGCATTAACGACAGACTAAACACCAGCGGAATAATTTGAATTGCCACCAGCGAATAGAACTCGCAGTAGTAGAGCAAATAAGTCCAAAACACCTTCTGCTGCAAGTTGAGCTTGTTGGAGTGCAGCACCGGCTGCTGATACTTCAGCCCTACTTCCAGCCAGCCCTGCGCCCAGCGCTTGCGCTGAAACCAGAACGAATACAGATCTACCGGTGCTAGCTCAGTGCTGATAATGCTGCGGTCATGCAGAATTCGGTATCCCTTGAGCAGCGTTCGCATTGAGGCATCAATATCTTCAGTGAGCATCACCGGGTTAAAGCGGATTTGCTTGAGCACCGAAGTTCGCCAATAGCCGTTTGAGCCGCCGAAAATGCTGGAGTCAGTCAGGAAAGACTTGGCCGGGTGAATGATTCCATACATCATCTCAAACTCAACGGCAATCGTCTGGGTCAGCCAGTTGCGGCGATGGTTGCGGATAATGCTGCGCCCCTGCACCACGTCGTAGCCTTGATCAATCCAGCGCCAAGCTCTTGTAAAGCAGTCAGAGGCCGGATGGTGATCGGCATCCAAGATGCAGGTAATTTCACCGCTGACTAGCTCAAAGGCGGCGTTCAGGTTTTCGGCCTTGGAGCGACTGCCCTCAACCCGCAAGAGCTGTAACTCTGGGTAGTGTCGAGCCAATGACTCCAAAGCTTGCTCTACCGGCAGATCGGTTGGCGTATTGTAGGCCAGAATCACCTCTAGGCCGCCCAACGGATGCTGGACGTTGAGCAGCACATGCTCCAGGGTCTCCAGGATGATATCTTGCTCGTTGGGCAGATAGGCCGCAATCAAAAATGAGCATTTGGGCACGGGTGCTTTGGGCACAGGCCGTCTGGCGCCCCCAACTCCCAGCTTGGCTTTAGCCTGGTAATAAGCTTGACTGAGGCGACGCGGATCTTTTTTATAATCATCCGTGGCAAAGCGGCGAAACATAGCGGTTGCAGATTCTAGCAGCAGCATGAAGGCGCTGAACAGATAGAACGTGGCAATAGCAATATGCAGACCCGTTAGACTCCAACCGCTCTGGCGCAAACCATAAAATAAGGCTGTGGGAATCCCAATCAATATTAAATGGCTGATAATCGCCTTATGAATCTCACCCGACCACTTCCTCACTGTCCTTACCCTCCTCAACTGTGACAAGGCCGCTGATTGAGTCTACAAGATAGACTGCGTTTTCGATCGCCCATTTTGCTTAGCTGCAAAATATCTAGTCTTTCCCACGATAGCGAACCTGAAGCTCCCGATTAGTCGGCCATGCATAGAACTAACCGTTGAAAACTAACCGTTGAATCAGTGGAGTAGTGTAATCTGCCAGGACAGAGAAAATCAAGGCTCCAACTCCCATAATCGGCAGCATTTGCCCAGTCAAGCGACTAGTCGCTGCCCACCCGGTTGATTGTCCGAATCTACTTCAAAATTATGAATTAAAAAAAGCGATAGCTGTGAGCACCGAGACGGATTATGAATTGGCGCAGCCCCTTAAACTGCTCCAGCCATTGTAATTCCGCCCAGCAGCAGGCAATTAGTCCCAGCGGCAGATACTGCGAAAATCCAGCCAGCTCGCCTGAACTGACAGCCAAACCCCAGCCCGGAGCAGACTCAATCAGCAGGTCACAAATCAAGCTGTCCTGTCACGCAGCAAAATCTGAAATCCACTCTGAAATCCATTCTGAAATCCACATACGTGTTGATATCGAGAAACTGTCTATAGCGGCATCATTCTATAGATGGACCTCAGATAGACCTCTGAAGCAAGACTCGCGAGCTAGGGGCGATAGACCTCGGTTTCAATCCCCTGCTGACGCAGATCTTGCTGGAGCTGCTGGGCTTTGGCCTCGTCGCTGAATGCACCCATCTGTACCTTTGCACCCTCGTCGGGAATATTGCGGACATAGGCATCGGGGACGACTTCCCGCGCTTCTTGCAGACTAGGGTCGCCGCTGTACTCGGTCACCACGTAATAACGCCCCTGTGACGGGTCGCTGGGTGCAGCGGCAGTGGCAGGTTCTGAGACGGGGGCAGCAGGTTGGATTGGCACAACGGGCGGCGGGGCAATACTGATCGGTTCAGGCGAGATCGCCGGGGCAGGGGGCGGTGCCGCTTTGCGAGCAGCAGGCTGGACTGGACGCGAAACTGGCGCGGCGGGCTGCTGAGCCGGGATCACCACGGTTGAGAAGTTAGGCTCAACGGCAGGCGCGGCGGGCAGTTCGGGAGTTGTGACAATCGGCAGCTCGGTTAAGCGCGTCTTCGGCTCTGTATCCGCTGAGGCAGATTTATGGCCTAAGGGGGTAGCCTGCTTCGACGGGCTGGCGGAGCTGCTGCTGGGCTTAATTGCCCTAGAAGCCCCAGATTTCGGGATGCTGCTCAGCGTATCTAACCCCAGGTCGCGGAATTCTTCAGCCGCCAGATTGGGAGAAGGTAAGTTCTCGGTGGCAGATGAATCTGCGCTGTTGGCCGGGTTTGCCGTCTTGGCCGCAGGCGAGGCGGTATCCTCTGCTGTTCTGAGGCCAATGCTGCTGGGGTTCATCACCACATAGCCCAGCGTCGTGCTGGAGAGCAGCAGCAGCAGCATCGAGCCAATGCCGAGCGGCGTCAGCAGCGTGTCGAGCAGCGAATTTGGCTCTTGATCAGGCTGCCGCATCGACTCTTCTTCGGCAATGCTCCGCAGCAGTTCCTCAGAGGAAGCCAAATAGTCTCTGTACTCGTCGCTCTCTTCCAGTCCGGGCGCGGCGGCTGGTGCGGCGGCTGGCGCGGTAACTGGCTCCAACTGCTGCATCAAGCGCTGCAGCACTGAGTCCGGCGCATAGACTGAGAGATCATACTGCTCGGCGTAGCTGGTGATTGCGGCAGGGTCGGGAGCGGCAGCTGGTGCAGGAACGGGCGGAGCGACCGGAGCTGGAGCCACCCAAGTCTGAATCGGCGGTGACTGCGTGGCAGGCTGCGTGACTGGCTGTGTAACTGGTTGAGGGGCAGGCTGCGTGACTGGCTGAGGAGCTGGCTGCGCTGCCGTCCGCGCTGGGGGCTGAGGGCAAGCTATCGGCTTGGCGGGAGCTGCACTACTTTCATAGATTGAAGACTGCGGCTGTGGGAGCTGAATATTTTGCTTGAGAATGCCGATGGCATCTGGGGCTGAGGCGGCGATTGGCCGACGCCGGGGGGTGGCGTTAGGATTGCGGCGCTGTCGGCGGTAGCGGCTCAGCTCAGCGTCAATTTGCACGTCGAGGTTATCTAATACGGCCTGAAGCGTCGGGTGCAGCGTAATCGCATCCGAAGGGCTAAAGGGTTCGATGGGGGACGGGGGACGCATAGCGGTACTCCTGCTCGCAGATCAAACTTTTGTAAAGAGATTTTAATAACAGGGAATCGGTTCAAATTTGGCAGCGCAGGCTAGCAGCTCAATCATGGTCGCTCTATAGAGTCTCTATGGAGTCAGATTGGCATGTTTTCTAGACCACAGCGCTATATGCAGCATTTGAACCTTTGTTGACTAATTCTGATCGGTAATAATAGCGGATTTTAGAAAGAAAGCTCGGTTTCCCCTAAAATCTCTTGTCAATACGCTTGCCGATAGTTTAGTTCAGATATAGAGTAAATCACCGATTCCCGCTCGCCATCCAGATCGCAAGTCACGATGAGCCGTAAATTATGAGCTTTCAATCACTGCCCCAGCTGATCAACTCCATCTCTAGTCAGGAAAGCTGGCGCGGCAGGCGGCAGTTTCAGGCGCTAGTGACGGGCTGGCCAGAGATTGTCGGGGCGGCAGTTGCAGCCCAAACGCGGCCGACCAGCATCCAGCGGCGCGTGCTGCAAGTGGCGACGGCCAACTCGGCTTGGGCGCAGAATTTGGCCTTTGAGCGGCAGCATATTTTGGATAAGCTGAACGCACGGCTGGAGTTGGACTTGACCGACATTCGCTTTTCGACGGGGCACTGGCGCGTCCAGCCCAAGCTTGGATTAAGTGGCCTGAGTCAATCGGGACAAGTTTCGAGACAAGTTTCAGGACAAGTTTCAGGACAAATCGGTGAGAATTTTTCAGAAGCCGCTATCCTATGGCGAGACCATCCGAGCCGGATTCCGAATCGGCTGCGCGGCCTCCCGCCCAAGCTTGCCCGCGACCCGCAGACCGCCTTCCGCGACTGGGCGAGAGCAATGCGAATCCAGGCTCAGCATCTACCGCTCTGCCCGTCCTGTGGTTGCCCCAGTCCCGAAGGCGAGCTGAAGCGCTGGTCAGTTTGCTCGCTCTGTGCCGCCAAGCAGTTTGGCCTCAGCAGCAACTGGGGCTATGCCCAAGAAAACACCGCTCGCCCCAATCTTGATCCGCCCGAACCCTTGAATACCCCTTGATTCTCCGCTCATGACTTTTCTCACGATTACCTACGGCCTATTTTTGCTCAGCACGCTGGGCATTTTCTGGGCAGTCGAGCACCGCTCAGTCCGGCTCGTCATCTTGATTGCAGCCAGCCTGGTGTTTTACGGATCGCTGCAAATTCAGTATGTGCCGCTGCTGCTGGTGATGACGCTGATCACGTTTTATGTGGCGCAGGCAATTGGTGCCCCGATGGACTGGCGGGTGGAGGAACACGACTGGCAGTTTGCCCAGGCCGACTGGAATCAGCGCCGTCTGAAGCTGCTCTGGGTGGGGATTGGGTTAAATTTACTGCTGCTGATTGGCTTTAAGTATCTGCCGTTTGGGCTGGAGTCGGCGGGCAGCGTGATGAGCCAGATTGCGCCCAATGCCCCTGATGCGGCTGATGCGGCCTCAGTCACGCAGATGCAGGCCGACTGGATCAAGCAGCATTTGATTGCGCCTTTGGGACTCAGCTTTTTTAGCTTTGAATGCATTGCCTACTTAGTCGATGTCTATCGGGGCGCACCTGCCACCCAGGATATGCTGAAGTTTTTTGCCTACAAGCTGTTTTTCCCAAAGCTGATTTCGGGGCCAATTACTCGGTTTCATCCATTTGCGGCGCAGCTCCAGACTCTGAAGTTCCCGGTTTCTAGCCAGATTATCGAAGGGCTGTGGCTGATTGCCTGTGGCGCAATCAAAAAGCTGCTGCTGGCCGACCATCTGGGCACGGTGGTGAATCTAATTTTTAACAATGCCGAGCGGGCAGGCAGCGGCGACCTCTGGCTGGGGACGCTGGCCTACGGGCTGCAAATCTACCTCGACTTCAGCGGCTATGTGGACGTGGCTAGAGGCGGGGCGCTGCTGCTGGGCTTTGAGCTGCCGCAAAACTTTGACTTCCCGTATTTTTGCACCAGCATTGCCGATTTCTGGCGACGCTGGCATATGACGCTGGGCGACTGGCTGCGGAACTATCTTTACTTTCCGCTGGGCGGCTCGCGGGGCGGACTCTGGCGCACCTGCTTTAACCTGCTGCTGGTGATGCTGGTGGCGGGCATCTGGCATGGTGCGGCCTGGGGCTTTGTGATTTGGGGGCTGCTGCACGGCTTGGCGCTGGCGGTGCATCGGCTCACGGCGACGGTCTCTGAGCGATCTGAGGCGCTACGGTTCTGGTGGAGCAGTCCGCCGGGAATTTTGGTGGCCTGGATGCTGACCCAAACCATGGTGTTTAGCACCTGGATTTTCTTCCGGCTACCCAACCTAAAAGACTCAATTCTGGTGTTGCAGCGGCTGTTTGGCCAGAATGCCGACGTGCAGTTTGCCCAAAAAGTCTATGTCGAGACGCTGCAAATCGATCGGCTGCATCTGGCCTATATGCTGGGGTTGCTGCTGCTGGGCATGGCGCTCTCCTATTTGCTGCATCGCGGACTGAAGCTGCAGCTGGCCTGGACGCTGAAGGTTTTGCTGGTGCCGGTCTGCCTGTTTGCGGCATGGCTGCTGGCTCCCAACGAAGCGCCGCCCTATATTTATTTTGATTTTTGATTTTTAGCTTTTAATTTCTAGCTCCAGCGGTTGATCTCTTCGAGCAGCCAAGGGTCAACAGGCTGTCCGTCGCGCCGCTGGAGGCCAATTTCCACCACCATCACCTGATTGCTGCCGGGGGGCGCGGGCTTCTGCACAAACGTGATGCTGTAAGCATTGGGGTCTTCGTGATGTTCTCGCAGCCAGTCTTGCACTTTGGTGGTGGCGAAGAAGGACTGCTCCTGCTCAAACATTCGGGTAATTTGCATTTGCAGCGAGAACGGATCGAGTCTGGCCATAAGGTGTCCGAGGTAGATTGCCTCAAGTTTATCAATTCCCCTGGCAATTACCCCGGCGGCAATTTGCAGTCGTCCCCTTGATTTCCCTGGATCTTGCAGATCTCGCCCTGAATCTGGCTACGCAGGGTCGCATCCGACTGGTGGGACACCGTGATCTGGTTGAAGCGGGTGATGGTCAGGCCGTTGCGCTCCACAATTGCAATGGCTTGGTTGCAGTAGTCGATGGCAATATCGCGAATATTTTCGGGTAGATTGCTGAGGCTGCTGGGGCGATGGCAGGCGACAACTGGCACATCGTTGGAGCCAGTAATTTGCTGGATTTCGCCGAAAGCAGCCTCGCGGTAAGGTTCCATCGCCAGCACCGAGCGGGCATAGCTCTGCACCTCCTGACTCGTAACCTGACCCGCACCATTTTGGGCGTAAGCTGCCCCGCTCAAATTCAAGCCAGCCTGATCAACAGAGGGAATCACGCCGAGCAGCAGGCTAGCGGCAAGCGTACCTGCCGTGAGAGCTTGCAGCAGCAGTTTTTGCACGCCTGCTTGGCCAGCCAGTTGCAAGTTTGAGAGAGAATTAGGTGAAGAATTTGGCTGAATAGTAGACCAAAGCGGCATCCGAAGCACAGTAAGCATAGCCGTTATAAATTGTGACCTGAAGTATTTGGGTGTATCTATCTTCTCTGAATTATTTTAGTGACTTCAGGTTCCAGCGCAATCTGTACCGAGTGCCCAGCTGGCCAAACTGCGGGGGTGAGAGAACTTCGGCTGTGGGATGAGCTAATCCTATCTAGGCAGAGCATCCGGCCAGGTAGCGATATGAACCGGATGCTCTGCTGAAGCGCAGATAATCGAGATAATCAGTTAGCCGCCTTGCGCTAGCCGCCTGCAGTCAAGCTGCCTAAACTCAAGGGCACCATATCGCCCGTCGCAGTGAGTCCGAGCAGCATCGGCTCTTGCGGATGAATTAACCTGCCTGTCAAGGCGCAATGCTCCTCGCGGTTGGCGAGTGCCTGAATGCTGGCGCGGATCTCAGCGGGCGAAACCTGCTCCAAGTTGCCCGACTTTTGCCGCACATAGTTCCACAGCACGTCTCGAATCAGCGCCTGATAGCCCTGATTGCCCGAAATCTCCTTCAGCTTTTCTTTTAGCTCGCGCTCCAGCCGGATGCTGGTGACTTCCATATCGGTCGTAGCGGTGCGGTTTAGGGTGTACATACTGGGTTCCTCCGTTCGGTTAATTAAGTGGTTTGGCGTAGCTTGCGGAATGTTGGCTGCGCGCTGTGTAGCTCTGAGCAAGCCTTGCCGCATCTGGAGCGGCTCAAAGCATCTGCAAAACTTCAGAATTTTCGCAGCGGTAGACTAGACAGTTCCGTAATACAAGTGTAGTATGTTGACTGAGAGATGCAAGTCTTCCGCCAAAATGTTTTTAACTTTTTCTTAACCCGATTCTCACTCCGATCCTGAGGGCTAGCCATGATGCGTAACCAGCTTTGTAATTCACCCGCTGCATTTTTACAGGTTTTGGTACGTCCCAATGGGCAAGCGCAGGGTGCCTCCCTGAATCGGGTCTCGATCCAGGATGCAGCGGCCTATCGAATTACTGGACTGCTGACTGGACTGCCGGATCCGGTGGATCCCGTGGATCTAGTCGATCCAGTCCGACTCGGCGAATTTAGCCAGCTAATTTGGGGCATTACGCCCAGAAGCGGGAGGTCTACAAGTTGAGTAGCTCCTTCCAGGACTAGAAAGACTTCAGTCTTTTTGCCCCCGCTTCTCCCTGATCGGAAGCGGGGGCAGTTTGTTTGGTTTGATCGCTCAGTAGTTCTGCTCATACCCGTTGTCCAGCATTTCTAGTCCCCAAATTTCTAGTCCCCAAGGAGTCTTTCGGTCATGCTGAAAGTGACTTATTTAGAGAACGAGCTTTATTTAGAGTATCTGCACACCACGGTTGAAGACTGGATTGCCCTGCGCGTAATTTTGGCGCTCCGCACCGGACAGCGGCTGATGGTGGAGCAGATGACCGCCTCGGTGCTGCTGCCAATTTCGCTGCTGGAGCGTTCGGCGCTAGTGAATCTGGCGCGGCGCGAAGATCAAGTCGATCTGGTGCAGGTAGATGATGACGATATGGAAGTCAGCCTGGTGGGAAGCTGGGTGTCTTCGGGGCAGCAGGAGGCGGAAGGCGTATTTGTGGCGACGCTCAGCCCCTCGGTGGAGCATCTGCTGGCTCAGCTCTGGCAGATGGCGCAAAGCGGCGCTGTAATTGAGCGATAGAAGCACCAAAGAGGCGATAGGGCAGAATTGCGCTGAAGCTCACCCACCTCTCAGGTTTGCCTCAGCGGCAATTCAGTTCGCTGGTCAATACTGGCGTTAAGCAACTGGCATTAGGCAAATAGTTTGCTGCTTTAGCTGCTTCACATGCTTGACACAATTTAGGAGTTCGCCATGAAATCACGTCGATTTATGTTGTCTGTAGGCTTGGGGTGGACGGCTGCTGCACTGCTGGGCTGTACAAAAACGGCGCAGCAGCCTTCGCTCTCGCCATCTGCCGCATCATCTGCCGCATCATCTGCCGCGCCATCTGCAACAGCCTCCGCCCCCGCAGCCTCAACAGAAATGGCGCAGGGCGAAGCAAAACTGCTGCGCTCCGGCAGCTTTGTGACCGGAGAACATGAGACCACAGGCACGGCTCAGATTGTGGAGCGAGCAGGCAAGCGGGTTCTAGAACTCGACGCGGCCTTTGCCACAACCGCTGGGCCAGATCTGGTGGTAGTTTTGCATCGCTCGGCAGATGTGATTGGCTCTACTCAGTCGCCTGCCCATTCAATTCAGCCCAGCGACTGGCTGCTGCTGGCTCCTTTGCAGCAATCTAGCGGTGCACAGAGCTATGAAATCCCCGATACCGTGAATTTGGACGAGTTTCAGTCGGCGGCAATCTGGTGTCGGCAGTTCAACGCCACGTTTGGAGCCGCGAGCCTGAAGGCGTAAGGGCTAGCTACGGGCTAGTTGGCTCCGCGCCAAACTGCATCTGCCACCCGGCAAACATCTCGCATCTGCGCCACGTCATGCACGCGCAGAATGTCCGCCCCGCCCGCAATCGCTGCACAGCAGGTCGCAGCCGTGCCCCAGACGCGCTGTTTTGGGTCAGGCTGATCGAGCAAATGTCCAATAAAGCTCTTGCGCGAACTGCCCACCAGCAGTGGCAGACCCAGCGCCTTGAATCGAGGCAATTCCCGCAGAATCTCCAGATTTTGACTCCAGGTTTTGGCAAAACCGATGCCCGGATCTAGCCAAATGTGCTGCGGCGCAATTCCCGCCTGCAACGCTGCCTCACTTCTAGCGCTCAAAAACTCGCACAGTTCGCCCATTAAATCGGCATAGTCGGTGAGGCTCTGCATCGTTTGGGGCGTGCCTCTGATATGCATCAGGGCGATGGGTACGCCGAGCTTTGCCACTGTTGCCAGCATCGCCGGATCAAACGTCGCGCCCGAAATATCGTTGACCAGATCTGCACCGGCGGCGACGGCGGCGACAGCAACTTCAGCTTTGGTCGTGTCAATTGAGATCGGCAGATCGGGCAACTCCTGACGCAGCGCCTCAATCACGGGCAGCACCCGATCCAGCTCGGCTGACAGCGATAAATCAGCCGCCTGCGGACGGGTAGACTGACCGCCCACATCGATCAGACTGGCTCCAGCAGCGGCCATCTGCTTGGCCTGCGCCACCGCTGCCTCCAGCGTATCGAACAGCCCACCGTCGCTGAAGCTATCCGGCGTGACGTTGAGGATGCCCATCAGGTAAGTTTGACTGCCCCAGTTAAAAACCTGGCCGCGCAGCGTCAGGCTGCCGGGAGTTGCAATATCCATAGAAAACATGACAAAGGCGGTAGAATCAAACACAATTCTCTGCCACCCTACCATCATGACCGCCCGCTTCACCCTCCCTGGCGTTCGCCGCCTCTCGCAGTATCCACGCTTGTCGATTCAGCTGATGCTGATTGGATTGGTGATCACGCTGCTGTTTGTGCTGGTCGCGCTGTTTGCGCCCTTGATGCAGTCCTGGGGCTGGATTCAAGACCCACTGGAAGAGCTGGCGAATCCGATCCACCAGCCGCCGTCGCCAGAGCATTGGTTTGGCACGTCGCGGCAGGGCTACGACGTGTTTTCGCGGACGCTGTTTGGTACGCAGGCGGCAATTCAGGTCTTACTGGCCGCGACGTTGCTCAGCGTGTTGGTCGGCGTACCGCTGGGCCTGGTCAGCGGCTATTTGGGGGGCCGAGTCGATCGCCTGCTGCTGTTTTTGATGGACACAATCTACACGCTGCCCGGTCTGCTGCTCTCGGTGACGCTGGCTTTTGTGGTGGGGCGCGGCATCTGGAATGCGGCAATCGCCCTCAGCATCGCCTACGTGCCGCAATATTACCGAGTTGTGCGAAATCATACTGTCAGCGTTAAAACCGAGCTGTTTGTCGAGGCGGCGCGTTCGATGGGGGCTTCCACTTGGCGCGTTTTGACCAAATATCTATTCTTCAACGTGATTCAAAGCGTGCCCGTGCTGTTCACGCTGAACGCGGCAGATGCCGTGCTGGTGCTGGGCGGACTCGGCTTTCTGGGCTTGGGGCTGACCGCCGAAACGCCAGAGTGGGGGCGCGATCTCCAGCAGGCGCTCGACGCGCTGCCGACGGGCATCTGGTGGACAACGCTGTTTCCGGGGCTGGCGCTAACTTTACTGGTGGTAGGACTATCGCTTATTGGCGAAGGCTTAAACGAGCTGATTAACCCGCTCTCAAAGCAGGAATAGGCCGATAGAGGTTGAATAACTTAGGCTCGAATCAAGCTCTGCGCCTGCTCCACCCACTGCGTCACTAGTCCCAGACTGGGACAGAGATCGGGGCGCTGCATCATCGAAACTTGCAGCCGCAGCATTTGCTGGTGCAGCCGGGGCACGGGCGTGGCGGCAAGCTGGGCTAGCGAGGCCACTCCAGCATGGAGCAGCAGACCGCAGTAGTCGCAGCCAATCGCCGGAGCCTGCGCCAGATCTGCTAGCGCCACCCATTTGTTGAGCCGCTGTGGATGGAGCTGCAACCGAATTGCTAATGCCTGTCGCTTTTGGGAAGGCTGAGTGCGCTGTAGAAGCTGAGCAGTACTGTGGATTTCGCAGCGCTGAAGCTGATCGAGATCGGCGGGCGTGAGTCCGGGAAGTTGCTCAATTGGCCAGCTCTGAGCGCGGCAGGGCGGTTTGCTGAAAACTTTACTAGAAGCTTTACTAGAAACTCTCCCAGAGACTTTGCGCGGCAGGTCACCAGATTGAAGATTGCTCATGGCCTCAGCCAAATATCGGCCAAATAAAGGTCTGGAATCAGGCTAAGCGAGCACTTAGATTTAATAGCCCATGCATCGCCCAACGCTTTTCTATCCTAGTCGCAACTCTTGACAGTTGGGCTGTGCAACCTGGTTCTACAATGAAATCTAGAATCCAATCTGGGATCTTGAGATCTCTCTAACCCAGATTCTCTTCGTTCTGCCCTACTATTTAACGCTCCACCTATGCCACCCACCGTTGCCGATGTGATGACTGCTGATCCAATTACCGTTCAGCCTGAGACGGCGCTGCAAGAGGCGATCCAAATCCTCGCAGAGCGGCGAATTAGCGGCCTACCCGTGGTTGATCAAGCAGGCAAGCTGGCGGGCGTGCTTTCTGAAAGCGACCTGGTTTGGCGCGAGGCAGGCGTGACCCCTCCGCCCTACATCACCATCCTAGACAGCGTGATCTATCTGAAAAACCCGGCCAAGTATGAGCGCGAGCTACACAAAGCCGTGGGTCAAACGGTGGGTGAGGTCATGACAAAAGAACACCTCGTCACGATTGCACCCGATGCCTCGCTGCGGCAGGCAGCACAGATGATCCAAGAGCATAAGGCGACAAGACTGCTGGTGGTGAACTCAGAGCAGAGCCTAATTGGCGTCCTGACGCGCGGCGATATCGTCCGGTTCATGGCCTCTCACCCGGAATCCTAATTGCTGCTAATTTTTTTAATTCTTTAGTTTTTTGACATTCTTTTTTAACTATGAGCATTACTCCCGAATCGGTGCAGGCGCTTCTAGACTCCGAGAATTTTGGCGATCGGCTGAGTGGCGTGAACCAGCTGCGGCAGCTCGACCCGGCAATTGCCTTCACGCTCATTCAGGCGGTGGTGATGGATCGCAATGTCCGCGTCCGGTATGCCGCCATCAGCCAGATCAGCAGCCTGGGCGAGCAAAATCGGCCTGCCGCGCTCGACCTGCTGCGCCGCAGCCTCAAAGACCCCGAACCCGACGTTCAGGCTGCGGCTGCCGACTCGCTGGGGGCGCTGCATCTCACCGAAGCCTATGATGAGATGCAGGCGCTGTATGAGCGCAGCCCCGACTGGCTGGTGAAGTTTAGCATTGTGGCGGCGCTGGGCGAACTGGGCGACCGCCGCGCCTTTGACCTGCTGGAGTCAGCTTTGCAATCGGACAACGATCTGGTCAAAACTGCCGCGATTGGCGCGTTGGGTGAGCTGGGCGACGAGCGCGCAGTAACGCTGCTGCTGCCCTACGTGAGCGATCCAGACTGGCAGGTGCGGTATCGAGTCACGCAGGCACTCAGCCACTTTACGCATGCGGAGATGGCGGCGGAGATCAAGTCGGCGCTGGAACGCTTGAGCCAGGACGAATACGAGCCAATTGCCCAGGAAGCCAAGCTCTATCTCGGTTCATAGGGGCTTGGGATGGGTTAGCACAAAAATAAAGCAGAGATAAAGTTGAGGGAGAGGGGATGACATTGCTCTCCGTAGCAAGTAAATTTAGTTACATGAGATTGCGGAGAACGCCGCACTTGTACTGAGTAAAGCCGCTAAATAAAGCCACTGAGTAAAGCCCACCACTCAGATATCGCTCTAGCTTCCCCCTAGCGCTTGCAGCCACAGGTCAGATGGATTTCTAACTCCCAACTGCATACCTGTAAAGACGTTTTCCCCCAAGCTTTTGATCACTGCTTCACTCTAGACAGAGTTTTGGCCAACCTTTACCCATTTAAAAATACGATGAATCTCAAACAAAGCTTAACCTGCGTGGGTTTGGTTACGGGTACGTTTTTGGGCGCTGTTTTGGGCACTGTAGCTCCTGCTTGGGCGGGTAGCCTAACGCCGAGTCAGCTCGGTCTGACTTCCAACAGCGATGTGTCGGGCACAGGTCAGGGAACCTACGGCACCACATTCTTTAAGTTCGACAAAGACACGACGATTAAATTTAACGTCGAGAACCCAACCGGAGTCGGCAGCCGAGGCAAAGATCTCAACGAATTTGGCTTTTTGACTAAGGATCATGGATTTACCTCAGTTTTTGCCGAGAAAACTGCTTATAATCCTGGCTCTGGCAATAGCAACGACTGGCTCGGAACCTGCAACACCTCGATTTTTGGCTGCTCTACAGTCGTGAAATTTCTGGCAGGCGTTGAATATCAGCTGGGGCTACGCAAACTGCCCAGCGGCAGTCCGGTCTATCTAGGCGTGGGGTCATCTGACGGCTTCAAGTTCAACAAGGCAACAGACAGCTATTACACAGGCAGCAATCCTTCCTCCGAGTTCGTCAACCTGCCCGACCTGCCGAACGCCATCTATATTGGCATGGAGGACAATAACGGCACCCAAGGGCTGAAAGACTACCAAGATTGGGTGCTGACCGCAGAAGCCGTACCGGAACCCGCAGCGCTGGCTGGACTATGCTTGGTCGCAGGCGGCATGCTGATATCTCGTCGCCGTCGGGTAATCGCTTAAATTTCAGATTAGATTTCAGATTAGGGTTGCTCTAAAACGCGCCGGGTGCTTCTCTAAAACTCCTTTGTTCTAATATCATCACTTCACGACAAAGCCCTCCAACGTTGGAGGGCTTTTTTCTATGAGGCGTAATTCTGGTTGCCTACTTACCGGGTTACCTACTTACTGGGTTGCCTACTTAAACGTTTTCCTCAACCCGCTCTCTCTCAGCAGCCAGCGCTTCAGCCGGAACCTCAATTGGGAAAACCGAGGCTTCTTTGACTGCGGTAGGGGCTGCTGTCTCGGTACGCCCAGCAGATTGCTTGTTCAGTCGCGCCTTCAGCACCATGCCGCCTGCAAACAGTCCCAAAGCTGCTAGCCCTGCGGCAATCAGGCTGGACTTGTTGGGCGCGGTGAAGTCGATTGTGTTGCCGCTCGTTCCCGCGTCGCCCATGATGCTGGTGCTGGTTGACTTAAACGTGTTGCTATAACTGCAGGCCGAGCTGGGAAGTGCCGTACCCAGGGCTACGCCTGTGAGAGCCGCTGCCGACAAAATTGCAGAGAGAAAAACCTTCGACTTCATGACTATCTCCTGTGGAAGAATCTGTGTGAGTGATCTCGAAATGCTTTACGAGAGTTTTTACGAGCGTACAGGCAGAGAGACGAATGAATGCGAATCACAGACTACAAAAGTCCTAGGAAACAGCTTACAGATCTGGCTGGATTTCGCAACCGCAGACTGTTGGAGCATGATGAACCAAAGCTGAGGATGCGCGATGTTCTGGCTGAATCTTCCAGCTTTTAGCTAAATCTGTAGATTACCCCGTGATTCAGTGGCTGGAGTTCAACGCTGTGTCAAATCCATCAGCAGGTCAAACCGAAACTCCTCAACTAGCGCCATCAATGGATCAATCAAATCTGAGGCGGTCAGACCCTGAATTAGCGCAGCGCAGCGTTCGGCATCTAGCTGTGTCGCCGCCTGATGCAGATTGGCGCACCAGAGGTCTGGAAGGTCGGCTAGATCCTGCGCCGTCAGCAGCGATGCCTGCGGCTGTACCAGTCTGGTCGCAGCCGCAGGCATCGCTGCTGACGCTGAGAACCGGGCTGGCCGACCGGTATAACGCTGGCTGAGATGCTGGACAATCACGCTGAGCAGCTGCTCTGTCTTGAACGGCTTGGGCAAATACTCGTCGCAGCCAGAGGCAAAAATCTGCTGCCGCTCCTCCTCAAAAGCGCTGGCTGTGAGCGCAATGATCAGCGGTGAGGGAACAGCCGAGGATGATGATCCTGCCTGAGCGAGACAGCCAGAACGCTCCTGCTGGCGGATCTGACGGGTTGCCTCATAGCCATCCATGATTGGCATCCGCATATCCATCAAAATCAGATGGGGCGACCATTGCCGCCATCGCGCTACTGCCTCCTGGCCATTTACAGCCTCCTGCACCTCAAAGCCCAGTTTGATCAGCAAGCGCACGACTAGCTTGCGGTTGATGATCTGATCGTCAGCCACCAAGATCCGGTAGTCAGACGGCTGCTGGATCAAGTGTGATAGAGCTGGTGAACTAGCGGCTGGCAGACCGGAAGCTGGCAGACCGGAAGCTGGCGAACTGAAAGCTAGCGAACTGGAGGCTAGCGGACTGGAGGCTGGCTCAGACTGAACTGAACTGACCGGAATTTTGAACTCGAAGGTTGCGCCCTGTCCAACGCTGCTCTGCACGCCAATCTTGCCGCCCATCAGCTCCACAAAGCGGCGGCTAATCGCTAAGCCTAGCCCAGTTCCCTCCTGCGACTGTCGCCCTGCCTCAGTCTGGATAAAGGGGCTAAACAGGCTGCTCATCTCAGAGTCCGCAATCCCTGGCCCGGTATCTTCAACGGCAAAGTGGAGTAAGCAGCTGCGAGGCGTTGCGGCCTCAGTCGCCCTGACCCGCAGCGTCACCTGACCTGCCTCCGTAAATTTGATCGCGTTGCCCAGCAGATTGAGCAAGACCTGACGCAGCTTACTCTCATCTGTGTGAATCTGCTGAGGCAGATGGGGCGCGCGCTCCACCACTAGCGTCAGCTGTTTGGCGGTGGCTCGCAGCTGCATCACGCTCTGGATATTGTTAAGCAGCTGATGGAGATCAAAATCGGTCGGGTGCAGCGTAATCCGACCCGCGTCAATTTTGGACATCTCCAGCACGTCGTTGATCAGCGCCAGCAGATGTTCGCTGCTGCGGAGGATAATCCCTAGCTGATCGCGCTGCTCGGCATCGAGTCCCGTCTCGTAGCTCAACAGCTGGGTAAACCCTAGAATCGAGTTGAGCGGGGTTCGCAGCTCGTGGCTCATATTCGCCAAAAACTGACTCTTGGCTAAGTTGGCCGCCTCAGCCGCATCTTTAGCCTGTCGCAGGCTGTCTTCTGCTTGCTTCAGCTCCGTGATGTCGGCAGCTACGCCAATCACGGTCGGCGTTTGAGTAATCGGATCAAGAAACGGGCTGATAGTAGTGTGATACCAGCGGCACTCGCCTCGACAATGGCGGATGGCCTGGGCAGGAAGCACGGCGGGCTGCATGGACGCAATCACCTGCTGGTTGATCCGCCAAAACTCTTTGACCTGGCTGACATCAGGATTGAAATCCAGGTCGGTCTTGCCTTCTAGCGCTTCAATGCTGGTGCCGTAGATATCAGCTGTGGCCTGGTTGGCGATTAAGAACCGGCCTGCGGCATCCTTGACAAAAATTGAGCTGCCGACGATGGCGTTGATCACCTGGCGGAGAAGAACCTGCTGGGCTGCCAGCGAAGCCTCGGCTCGTTTACGTTCGCTGATGTTGATCGAGACCCCCACCATCCGAAGCTTGCCTGCCGCATCAGCCAACAGCTTGCCCTTACTCAGCACCCAGACGGGCAGGTTTGCCTGATCCGCCTGCGCTTGCCCCATCTGCGCTTGCCCCACCTGCGCTTGCCTCACCTGCAACCGATGCAGATCCTCAAAGTCAGACTGGCCGCCCATCAACGCCTGCAACTTTTGCCGGACACGGGCGCGATCTTCGGGGTGAATCTGCTCAAAATAGGCCGCTTCTGAGAGCTGCCAGTTCAGGGGGTGCCACTGATCTGTTGCCTGATGTTGACCAATGCAGGTCACCTGCTCTGTCGCCAAATCATGCTCCCAGCAGACAATCTTGCCTGCTTCTAGCGCCAGCCGCAGCTGATTCTCACGCTGCTGGAGAGCGACTTCAGCCTGTTTGCGGACTGTAATATCCACCGCGATGACAATTGCCGACTCAGTCACTTTAGCGCCTCGAACTGGGGCGACATAGATTTCGTAGTCCGCCACAGACCGCGCTTCGCCCAGCCCCGATGCCTCAAATCGACTGGACTCGCCCTGCTCAAAGGCTGCCTTTAAGGCTGATTCTAGCTGCTGCGGCGACTGCGGCATCAAATAGTCTGTCAGATGGCAGCCGATCAAAGTCGTCGTTGCTCGACCTGACAGCGAGCGATTGATAAACAGCGTTGTGCCATGTCGATCAATCAAAATATTGAGGCTGGGTGTGTTCTCCAGAACCGAACGTAGCTTGGCCTCCGAAGCCTGAAGGGCTGTGACGGCACGCTTGCTTTCGGTAATATCCATCATCAGCCCGTCCCAAACCACGTCGCCGTTGAGCTGCAAATCGGGCTGGGCAAAGGCGCGAATCCATTTCAGCAGTCCGGATGGAGTCAGGATGCGGAAATCTAGCGACCAAGGCTGAAGGGTTTGGATTGATCCCTGCATCTTCTGCCGCAGCTGCGACTGATCGTCGGGGTAGATCAGCCGCCAAAAGGCCACCCAATCGCTGAGCAGCAGCTCTGCCTCCATTTCCAGGATCTCACCGCAGCGCGGGCTAATATAGGTAATTTGCTGCTGGCCGTCGGCTCGCAGCAAATAGCGATAGGCGACACCGGGCACATGCTCGACCAGATGCCGAAACTGCTGCTCTTTTGGGCGACCCGTTTGGGAATAACCAGCTGGGTGAGTGGCGCAGTTGCGGGCTTCAGCCTGGTCTTCAGGTTGCTCTTCAGTCTGCTCTAAGGCGCTGCGTAGAGGCTCAAACTGCTGGCAGCAGGCAGAGGCAACATGCTCAAGCAGCAGGCGATCTAGGCTGATCACCTCGCAGACCTGCCCTTGAGCAGTGATTACCGGCAGATATCGAATCTGATGCTGTCGCAGTTTTGCAATCACCCAATCGCGGTCTTGCGCTTCTGCTTCGGTGCAGCAGATCACGGGATGGGACATGATTTGGGAGACTGGCGTGGCGCGGCAGTCCAATGATGCAGCGACAGCACGCAGCAGATCGCGTTTAGTCAAGATGCCGACAGGCTTGCGGTTTACTAGGATCAGGGCATAGCCAGCCGGTGACTGGCTTATGGCCGCAATCGCAAACTGGACTGAATTTTCAGGTTGCAGAAGTTGGTAGCCGGAAACCACTGTGGAAGGAGTTGGCATCGGAACTGTCTGAGAACACGGTTCTATACTAACCCGCTATTTCGCTTAGATTAGAATTGGGCTCTAAGGTTGACAATCCCGACAATGGCCTGCTCAGAGCCTGCTGTTTTTGAACTGTCTCAAGAGCTATTTTGCAAGGGTTGCGGACGTTCAGGCGCTGCTAGCTCGGCCAAGCTCTCCAGGCTTTCAATTTCGCTGACGGGCTTATCGCTCCGCACCCGAACGATGCGAGGCTGCTCTAGTAGGTAGCCACTTTTATAGCGGCTCGAAGGCTGGAGCCGACTAAACGCCACCTCCAGCACAATCTGCGGCTCTACCAAACAGACCCGCCCCTCGGCAAACTCTTCCAGCGTATGCTGATCAAACCAATCTAGAAGCAGAGTGAGCTGGTTCGGCTCCAAGTCATCGGCTGAGACTTTACCAATGCTGAGCAGCGTTGGGTCGCTGGGGCTAGCTCGCACCGCAATCGAAAAGCTGGAGCGAACAGATGGCGTTTGGCCAGAGCTGCCTGAATCTAGCTCGCCTGAGCTAGAAGGCTCTGCCTCGACTGGTTTTGCCTCTAATTCAGCGTCAGATCCAGCCACAGCCTGCTCTACCGCCGTGACCACCACGTCGATTGTGACCTCTACCTGCTTCAGCTTCAGCCAGTCGCGGCTATGTCGCCCCGGACGATAGCGCGCGCGCAGTGACTTGACCATGAACCCCTCGCCCGCTGCGCCCAGCGGTCTAGTTCGCAGGTAGGCCGTCAAATCCGCCAGATGCTCAAATGTTCTAGCCTCAGCCAGCCAGACTTTTGCCGTTTCCATCGCCAGCCCTTCTAGAGCGGCTCGGCGTTGAGAATAGGGCTGATTCAACAGGATCTCGCCGTCTTTATAGAGCAGATCGTAGGCAACGAAGGCAACAGAGACGGCGGCGGTATCAGCAGCAGCGGCTGAAGCATCCAGGCGGGGCTGAAGGGCGCTGAATGGCAAAATCTGACGCCGATCGGCCAGAACGCGATAGGGCACAATCTCACCGTCTAAAACTAGCCCTGCCGACTCACCGCTGACCAGCGCTCTAGGCTCTAGGGCGGCAAGCGGCACAATCAAATCCAGAAAACTGGTGGTAATTTCGGCCAAACTGCGGGAAAACAGCGCCACCCGAATCCCGGCCACCACGGTTTCCTCTTGCAGATCACTAGAGCGGTCGGCAGGAGCAATATGAGCCTGAACCCGCAGACCGTCATATTTTGGCTCAACCGCATAGCCGCCGCTCCAACTCTCAAGCAGCTGCAGCGGCTCGGATGCCGTGCTGGCCAGCATAAACTTCAGCGGCTGAAACAGCTGCATCCGAGCCTGCTCAAGCTGCCCATGTCTGGCGACAACTGCCGTCTTGCCCAGATCGCCCAGGAGCACATGCCCCCACTGAATTCGCTCCAGCGGCTGATCCACCATCTGCGCTACTGCTAGCTCGACTGTCTGTTCGGCTCGCTCAATTTGCAGACGGCCCAGCATCAGCTGCGTCAGACAGCGGGCTTCTGGTGGCGTAGCGCGAGCGAGCAGCCGAATCACCCAACCTAAGCGCCGCTTGCTTTTCGCTTTCGCCAGCTGCTCTAGGGCAATAGCCACATCTTCGAGCGTCAAGACCGGATCGGTGCGTTTGACGAGCACCTGAGCGGCCACCTCGCTCCAGTCGCCTAGCTGCTGATACTGCTCGCTCAAGCTGGCGGGTTCTGCACCCGTTAGGACGGAGAGCGCTGAAATTAACGTCACTTCGCCAATCGGCGTGATCGGGCGCTCGCGCAGTGGCACAGCCTGACCCGCAAAGTAGCGGACGGCATGGAGCAGATGGTCGTCTCGGAGCTGCGTAAAATATTGGCTGAGCAGCAGAACCGCATGAGAGTTGCTCTCGGCAGCGCTCACCCAGTCTGCAACAGCAGCAAATTCAATAAAGGTTCCGTCAGCGGCAACGTTCACCATCGCTTGATTTAATTGCAGGCAGGAACTCAAAACGGGCGGGGCAAGCTCTAGATCGCGATGAAGGCTTATCCTAGCAGGATTATTGTCGAAAATGCCGAATTTCCGCCTTTTGGGAGAAAATGACTTCAGCTTGGCCTGCGATCCAGCTGCGGCTAGATTTACGTAAAGCGGGTCAGATATGCGTAAAATTAGAAAATGTAAAGTTTCTTTATTTGCTAGTTTACTCAGGCTAAAACGATCTTCTATGCGCTTACTTCGACAATCTTTGGGTCTGCTCTGCGGTCTGCTCTGGCTCTGCGGGCTTTTGATTATGCTGCCAGACCCGACCCTAGCCGCTAGCTCAGCCGCAATTCGCGCTTATGATGACGTGACGGGCGAGGTCAAAGACTACTCAGGCCAGGATTTAGTCCGGGCTGAGTTTAGCAATGCCCGTCTCAAAAACGCCAACTTCAGCGGAGCTGACATGCGGGGCGCGGTATTTAATGGTTCAGTTCTCACCGGAGCCAATCTGCATGGGGTGGACTTCAGCAACGGAATTGCCTATATCAGCAACCTCTCCCAGACCGATCTCAGCGATGCAGTGCTCACCTCTGCCATGCTGCTCAAATCCAGCTTCCGGGGTGCCAACGTCACGGGGGCGGACTTCAGCGAAGCCGTGCTAGACCGCGATCAGGCGCTGATGCTCTGTGAAACCGCCAGCGGGGTGAATCCGGTCACGGGCGTAGATACACGCGAATCACTAGGCTGTAAGTAACCAAGCTGCGAGTAAAGGGGATAAAAGTGGAGCTGACGGGAGTCGAACCCGTGTCCGCTCTAGGTATTAGTACTTCGCTCATTCACAGGTTTAGCTTCTCTAACCCTCGAAGCGGGAACCGCTCATTATCCCGAGCGATGGGATTCTCCGGTTAAGTCTTAGCTAGCGACCAACCAGAGCAGGTCTGCTAGAGCATCCGTTGGGGTTTTGTCTACGATCTTTAACGGAGTCAAACCGTAGACGCTCGAACCTTTGAGGGGTTTTTAGGCAGTTACAGCCTTACGAGCAAAGGGTACGATGTTGTTCGCATGTACGCATTTTGAGCCTTTGATTTACGAGAGGAGACTCACTCTCGACCTGAATCACAAAGTAGCGTTCGCTAAAACGTCGAAACCGTTACAGCCCCAAGCTACATCCTGACAGTATAGCAAATCTCCTGGCTGGGAAGCATTTATTGCATCCATATAATCGACAGCAAGAATCGACAGCAAGGCTCTGCCAAAATCACCCCTCTAGCTTTTTCTGCAAGAGCTGATTGGTTAGCTTTGGGTCAGCCTTGCCGCCCGTGGCCTTCATCACCTGCCCCACAAAGAAGCCCAGCAGGTTTTTCTTGCCGCCCCGATATTTTTCCAGCTCGCTAGGATTGGCGGCAAGCACCTGATCAATCGCGGCCTCAATCACCTGCGGATCAGATTCTTGCACCAAGCCCTTTTTCTCGATCAGCGCTTTGGCTGAGCCACCCTGCCTCAGCAGCTCTGGCAAAATGTCTTTGCCGATTTTGTTGCTGATGGTGTTGGCTGCGATGAGCTGGATCATTTCGGCCAGCGAGTCGGGCTTGAGCGCCAGCTGCCCAATGCTCAGCTTCTCGTTGTTTAAGTAGGCGCTGATATCGCCCATCAGCCAGTTGGCCGCGAGTTTGGGGCTGGCTCCTGTGGCGATGGTCGCCTCGAAATATTCGGCCATTGACCGGTCGTCGGTGAGAATGCGCGCGTCATAGGCCGACAGTCCCAGCTCAGTTTCGTAGCGGTGGCGCTTGGCGGCAGGCAGTTCGGGTAACTCGCTTTTCCAGCGGCCAAGCTGCTCTGGCGAAACTTCGATCGGGCCGAGATCGGGCTCAGGGAAATAGCGGTAGTCGCTGGAGCCTTCCTTAACACGCATGGTAAAGGTACGCTGGCTAGATTCATCCCAGAGTCGGGTTTCTTGAATGATCTTCTCGCCCGTCTCAATCGCCTCAATCTGCCGCGCAATCTCATAGTCGATGGCTTTTTGAATAGCGCTAAACGAGTTCATATTTTTGATCTCGACTTTGGTGCCGAAGGTTTCAGTGCCGACCCGGCGCACCGAGATATTCACGTCGCAGCGCAGCGAGCCTTCCTGCATGTTGCCATCGCTAACGCCCAGATAGCGCACAATCCGGCGGATCTCCTGAGCATATTCAGCGGCTTCTTGGCCTGAGCGCAGATCAGGTTCTGAGACAATTTCCACCAGAGGGACACCCGCCCGGTTGTAGTCCACCAGCGAGTAGGCCGAACCCGAAAGCCGATCGCTGCCCGCATGAACCAGCTTGCCAGCATCTTCTTCCATATGCAGCCGCGTCACGCCAATTCGCTTGGTTTGGGCTTTGCCATCGGCATCTAGCAGCGGCTTACCTTTCTCGTCGGTCAGCTCAATTTCTAGCCAGCCATGCTCCGCAATCGGCAGGTCAAACTGCGAAATCTGATAGTTTTTGGGCAGGTCAGGATAGAAATACTGCTTGCGGTCAAATTTGCTGTAGGGTGCAATCTGACAGTTAAGCGCTAACCCCGCCTTTACCGCATATTCCAACACCTTTTCGTTGAGCACAGGCAGCGTGCCGGGTAGCCCCATGCAGACCGGGTCGATGTGAGTGTTGGGATCAGCGCCAAACTGGGTGGAGCTATTGGAGAAAATCTTGGTGGCGGTGCTGAGCTGACAGTGGGTTTCTAGGCCAATCACAGCCTCGTACTCAGGTTTCCCAGGTTTGGGCGCTATTTTGGAGGACGCTGCTTTGGCGGGGGATGCAGAGGTCATACTTCACCAGATTTTGAACGTTGCTGATTGATGTTTGCTGATTTACTCATTTTAGCGGCAGTTGGACGAGACCGGGGGCTGAGCGCTGAGCCAGGAGTAGTGGAATCAGCACTCTTGGCTGCCTATAGCTGCCTACAGCTGCGTACCATTAGCTTTGATCTAAGTTGCTCAGTCCACAATCTGCTCAATTGTTTGATAAGCGAGCGCTAGCTCTTCGTCTGTGATGCAGTAAGGCGGCATCAGATACAGCACGTTGCCCAGAGGCCGCAGCAATACACCTCGTTCGATTGAACGCTGGCGAATCTCCAGGCTAATCTGATTTAAATATCCCGGCTCGTCAGGCGTGACAAGATCCATCGCCGCAATTGTGCCGCAAACCCGAAAATTCTTGAGCTTTGGGTGAGTTTGCAAGCTGTCAATGTGATGTAAATGCTTAGCCTCCATTGACTTGAAGTTTGGCTCATTCTCAAACATCAGCTCCCAAGAGGCTAATCCTGCCGCGCAGCCGATTGGATTGGCGGTATAGCTATGGCCGTGGTAGAGCGTTTTGAGCGGATCGTCGCTGTAAAAGGCATCGTAGATTTGCTCAGTGCAAACCGTGACCGCCAGTGGCAAAAACCCGCCCGTAATGCCTTTAGACAAGCAAATAATATCGGGCTGCACTGCTGCTTTGATGCAGGCAAACCAGTCGCCTGTACGACCAAAGCCCGTCATCACTTCATCAAAAATTAGCGGCAAATTCACCTCAGCCGTAACGCGACGCAGCGCTTGCAAAAACTCTGGCCGACAGATTTGCATCCCGCCTGCGCCCTGAATTAGCGGTTCAATAACTACGCCCACATAGCGCTCCGGAAACTGCTCCAATTTATCCTGAAGCTGCTGGATAGTCTCAGCTTCTCTAGTAGGTGCGCTAGTATCGCCCAGATATGTTCCTGGGAACGGTAGATATTCCACTTCAAACAGCCAGTCGGCAAACACCTGCGAAAAAATCGAGCGTCCGCCCACCGCCATCGTGCCGACCGTATCGCCGTGGTATGCGCCCTCAAAGGCAATGAGAGTCTGGCGCGGCTGGCCACGATTCACCCAATATTGATAGGCCATTTTTAGCGCCACTTCCACCGCCGTGGAGCCATTGTCAGAGTAGAAAACGCGGTTGAACTGATCCGGCAGCTTTTGCAGCAGCTTCTCGGCTAGCTGTTCAGCCGGATCGTGAGTGAACCCTGCAAAAATCACCTGCTCCAGTCTCTTGGCCTGCTCGTAGATCGCCGCCGCAATCTTGGGATGCGTGTGGCCGTGCAGATTTACCCACCAGCTCGAAATGCAGTCCAGCAGCCTGCGGCCATCGTCTAGCTCTAGCCAAGCACCCTGAGCGGATTTGACTTTGAGCGGCGGCGGTGCGGTTTTGGCCTGCGTGTAGGGATGCCAGAGGTGCGAGTGCATAAGAGTTCAGCTCAGATATTCCAGCTTATTAAAAGCCTCTTTCAAGGTATCAGAATTGATCGCCGACAGCGGCTCTAGCTCGCCTAGAATTGGGACTTGACCGTAATGTCGGATCGCTTCGCGGTTGCTGAGGTTACGTTCACCGTTGAGAATTACGCCCAAAATCGGCAGGTTGGCGCGGCGCAGTTGGGCAATCGAGAGCAGCGTGTGGTTGATGGTGCCTAGTCCGCTGCGAGCCACCAGACAAACGGGTAAATTGAGATATCGGATCAAGTCGATGATCATCTCTCGCTGATTCAGCGGCACTAGTAAACCGCCTGCTCCTTCGACAATCAAATGTGGTTTTTCGGTGGCGGGAAGTTGGAAATCGGTGAGGGCGATCTGTACGCCATCGATTGCGGCAGCGGCATGGGGCGACAGGGGCTGGGTGAGTCGGAAGCGTTCCGGGATAAAATGCGAGTCGTCGAGTTGAGTGGCCTGTCGTAGAGAGTCGGTATCAGCAGGCAGGCCAGACTGTACGGGCTTCCAGTAGGCTGCGCCCAGTCCGACGGTCAGCATGGCTGAAACAGCTGTTTTACCAACATCTGTATCCGTGCCAGTTACAAAGAACGAACGTGGAAATCTAGACGAATAGTCTGTCATACAATACGCTGAACTGCCAGATAGATGATCTGATGATGAACGTCAACTTGCCCTGAAGCTTGGGCATCCCAGATCCGAATCAATCGCTTCATCTGACTTACTGAGAGCTGCTGCTGACTCACGCCTGCCCCAATCGCTTTTAACTCTCGAAAGAAATCAGCCGCGCTCGTATGATGGGTAATTTGGTAATCGGTTTCGAGATGCAGGATTCGCAGCGGATGGATCATCTCAGCTAGCAGTAATTCTAGATCGGGCAGCGGATTCGCGGTAAAGGGTAAGTTGAGCTGGTTGCAGATAGCTCGCCATTCGGGGAAGCTTTGGCTGCCTGGGAAAGATAGGAACAGGATACCGTTGATGTGAAGCTGAGAGAGTAGCAAAGAGATAGTCTGGTACAATTCTCTAAACCACTGAGTTGTGAATCCGCTAATGATGCTAGCGTATTGTTTGGAAGTTTCTACTTCTGCATCTAGCTGATAAAACGAGATTCGACTCGCTTGCTCTGGCGAAGTAACTAAGTTGCGCTGACAGAACTTCAGCATATCAGGTGAGAGATCGGTAATTTCTAGAGAACGATCTGCGAAACACTGGATTAATCCTTGCGTGATGAAACCAGTGCCGCAACCAATCTCTAAAATATCTCCGGATGGAAGAGAATTTTGATAAGTTTGAATCAACTCAAGCAGATGCTGAGCGCCCTGATATTGCAGCTTGGCGTTGGCGTTGTAAGCTGGCGCAGATTGCCCAAACTGTCGCGCGATCCGCTGTTTTTGCGGGTCAGTGATAGGCTGATCAGAACTCATGCCGCAACGCCTCCAACATCGGCTGAAGTATAGCTTGGCAGCTTGACACTTGCGTGAACGGCAGCGCATGTCCAGCTGGCTCAATTTCAAAATAGGAGGCAGCTAGGTCATCTGCTAAAGCTCTGCCCATTGCAGTAGACACGATCCGATCTTGAGCGCCGTGGAATACAACAATTCTCGGAATTTTCTGTAGCGGTGACAGGTCAAGCGAAGAGTGATCAAGCTGATGTAGATCTTGGCCTAAGCGCCGCAGATCAGCCGACCCAGGCATGGATTCACTCCAGTCTGCAAGCTGTGCAGATTTTGCTCTGAAATTCTGCCAAACAATCTGCGGCTGACGCTCAAACTGAAGCTGCATCTGCTGCAAAATCTGCTGCGAGCGTTTTTTGAGGCCAGGACGCTCTGGGTGAAACTGCCGAAAGCTGCTAAAAATCACCAGCAGATCAGCCTCTTTCAGCACTTCAGCAGGGCAGAAATACAGCCCGTAAGAATGCACAAAAATCAGCTTCGCTAGCGCTGAAGTTTTGAACGCAGGCTGAAGCGGCGCTCCAAAATAGCCGCGATCATAGGGCTTGAACAAAGCCTGCTGCTGTTGCAGCCAGAGCCACCAGTTCTGCCAATCCGCCGCGCTATATCCCCAGCCATGATAGGCCAAGACTTCTGCCCAAAAACTATCCTGCGTCGTTCTATCCATACCAAACCTATCCATACCAAACCTATCCATGCCAAACCTATCCATGCCAAACCTATCCATGCCAGCTCTGAATCGCGTCCAGCAATTGATCGTAATGTTGATCGGTATGACGGCTTGAGAGCGCTAGTCGAATCCGAGCTGATCCGACTGGCACGGTCGGCGGACGAATCGGAGTCGCCAAAATTCCGGCAGCTTCGAGCCACTCTGACAATGCCATAGCCCTAGCTTCGCTGCCCAGCAGAATCGGCACAATTTGCGAGCAGGAGGCAGCCGTCTCGTAGCCCAAAGCCTGAAGGTTTGCCCGCAGTTTTGTCGCCTGCTGCGCTAGATACAGCCGCTCAGCATCAAGCGTCGGCATCAGCGACAGGGCGGCTTCCACTGCGCCAATCACCATCGGCGGCAGAGCGGTTGTGTAGATGAATCCCGCGCAGCAGTTGACCAAATAATCTCGAAGCTGCTGGGAACAGGCGACAAATGCCCCAAACGCCCCAAACGCTTTGCCAAACGTGCCAATTGTCAAATCCACGCCTGCTTGATATGCCGCCAGCCCCATGCCCGCTTGCCCCATCACCCCCAGCGCGTGAGCATCGTCTAGGTACAGAATCGCCCCGTAGCGCTCAGCGAGCTGCCCAATGGCCTTTACATCACAGCAGTCCCCGTCCATGCTAAACAGCGTCTCGCTGACAATCACCGTCCGGCTGTAGCTAGCTGACTCTCTGAGCCGCGCTTCGAGCTGATCTAGATCATTATGCGCGTAGCGAATCAGCTTGGCACCGCTCGCCAACGCGCCCTGTAGCAAGCTGCTATGCACCAGCCGATCGCAGAGCAGCCGCGACTGACGATCCAGCACTGCCGCCAAAATCGTCGCGTTGGCTTGAAAGCCAGAGCTGAACAGCAACGCCGCCTCCCGTCCGCAAGCCGCCGCCAATTTAGCCTCAAGCTGCTGATGGATCTCGTAGCTGCCAGTCACCAATCGCGAAGCCGTGGCGCTGGTTCCGTAGCGCTGCGTAAACTCACAGGCTGCCGCAATCAGAGCAGGATGCTTGGATAATCCCAAATAATCATTAGCGCTGAAGTTGAGCAGCATTTTGCCCTGTCGCTGTACCGTAACGGCATCCAGCGGCTCCACTGCCGTCAGTTCCCGCAGCCGCTGATGCTGCCACCGCTCGGCCAGCGCCGCCTTAACAAATGCAAACTTTGCGTTTTGCTCCATACTAAAGAATCATACCAACGCCGTCGGCCATGACTACCACCAACCTGCCGCTTGACCTGACGCACTATCCCGAAGCTGACGGCAAGCCCATGACCGAAAGCGACGCAACCCGCGACTATCTGTGTGACTATCTGCACGACTATCTGATCTACTGCGTCGAAGCGCTCGAACTCTACTTCCAGAGTCGGCGCAGCATCTATGTCTCAGGCAATCTGTTTATTGACTACGAGCAGGGCAACCCGCAATCGGACACTTTGCCGGATATGGTCACTATCTTGTCTCGCAAGTTGAGCAGCTATCGGCCTCGGAATTCCCTGACGCTTAGCTGAATCTCATATTTCACAGAATTGCCTATCCCAATATTCCACGTTCCACATTCCACATTCCACATTCCACATTCCACATTCCACATTCCACATTAAGGACAGCCCCCATGACCTCCACTGTAGCCCGCACCGACTGGGATAGCTTTAGCCAAGAACTCGGCAAAATCGAAACCATCCGCGATCCCAATCAGGTCGCCAAACTCTCAAAGGACTACTACAGCTACAGCCCAATTTTGCAGCCGCTGCTGGCCGATAAAGTTGGCGAGATCGTCGTGCGTCCAGCCAGCGAAGCCGAAGTGCTGCAAGTCGCTCAGCTCTGCGTCCAGCATCGACTGCCGCTAACCGTGCGCGGAGCCGGGACAGGCAACTACGGTCAGTGCGTACCGCTGGCAGGCGGCGTGATTTTAGAGATGTCAAAAATGCAGACTGTTAAATGGATCAAGCCGGGAGTCGCTTGCGTCGAAGCTGGGGCAAAGCTAGCCGCCATCGACAAACAAACTCGCGAGCTGGGCTGGGAAATCCGCATGGCTCCTTCCACTTACCGCACGGCCTCTATCGGCGGCTTCATCGGCGGCGGCAGCGGCGGTATTGGCTCCATCACTTACGGGCAATTACGCGACCGGGGTAACCTCAATGCCGTGCGCGTTGTGACAATGGAAGACCAGCCTCGCGTCATCGAGCTACGCGGAGACGCAGTGCAGCAGGTGAACCACGCCTACGGCACCAACGGCATCATCACCGAACTCGAAATTCCGCTGGGGCCAGCCTACGCCTGGGCAGAGCTGATTGTCACCTTCCCCGATTTCATAACTGCCGCTCGCTTTGGTCAAGCGTTGGGCGATGCGGACGGCTTGATTAAAAAACTAATTTGCATCTGCGCTGCTCCTATCCCCGGCTATTTTGCTGCCTTTCGCAGTATCATTTCGCCTGAGAGCCACTGCGCTCTGCTGATGATTGCCGAGCCGTCGCTGGAGCTATTTGCCGAGCTAGTGCGGCAGTGGAACGGCAGCATTGTCTACCAGAAATCGGCGCTGGAAGCTAGTAAGGGCAGCGCCATTTATGAATATACCTG
>JAESFP010000163.1_pt1 | contig 39018 bp, 26 predicted proteins | sample 9266181 | NCBI WGS metagenome assembly JAESFP01 (sample SAMN14502547, study PRJNA617102) | algae metagenome | isolation source: Pegethrix bostrychoides GSE-TBD4-15B and co-occurring heterotrophs from... | place: USA: Grand Staircase-escalante National Monument, Utah | collected 2006-08-15 | reverse complement strand
CTTTGGCTTTGAATTGTGGGTTGTATTGTTTGCGTTTGTTTGCCATGAGATACTCCTATCACAGTTGAGCAATGAGGAGCTTAGTGACCACCTTAGCCACCTGTCCAGTTTTTCGGGTCCACCTCACGCACTTCCAACGAGAGCCGCGTCAGTTTGCTCAATTTCTGAAGCAAACCAGCATCCAGGTATTTGCCAAACATCATGTTTCCAGCAGGTGACCCGTGACCTTCACTCATCAAAATTGGCTGAGAAACCACCAGCACAGGTCTGTTCGACAGCATGACAAACTGGAGTCTCGGCTCATTTTTCTGAATATGCCGTTGTAGGACAGATCGCTGGGTCAGGTTAGTATTCAGGCTAGCAGGCAAAGGCTTCCGACTGGCTGTTTGGGGGTCATAGACAGCACTGTGGAGGATGCGATTTTTGGCATCACTGATCACTGCTAAATCAATATTGAGTGCCGTAAAGCTAGAGTCAGTTAGATCAACAGCGGTGTAGTCTGGCTTTTTACCCTGAGCATAGGCGTAGGTTGCATCCCAGGATGAGTAATCCACCAAGCCACTGAAAATGGCCGTTTGTTGCCCCGCGACAAGCTCTAAAACCCGCTGGACATCATCTTGCGTTCTTTGCTGTTCAACCTGGAGAAAACTATGAAGCAAGACTTGAGACGCCACTCCATACAATGCGCCGATTGTGCCGACAAAGGTGAGACCAAAAATGACTGGGAGCCGACGGAGAGCCATAGGATCGGGGGTTCTACAAAAATCATGGTAGAGCGTCTTCCTGCTCAAGGATTCCCAATCCGAGGTGATCTGCGGCCAATGCCACCATTGCTCGCTGTCCTGCTGACAACTGCCTGCGGTGCAGGTTGAGGGGCGGAACAAGTATCCAGACCTCATGAATATTTCCGACAGTTTGAAACTGCCTCGCTCTAACGGAGAGCTGCCAGCCATTCAATGCACTGTCGGTATCTTCACCCTACGCATTGCCCACCCGCCAACTCTCATCAATCGGCTTATCTAGCCGTCCCCGCCGCTGGCTCCGCTTCCCTGCCCGCTGCTGCACCATCGCCTCAGCAAATTGCAGCACTCGAATCCGATCGCCCTCGGATAGTTGCGGGATGAGTTCAGAAGCCCGCCAGATAGAGTAAAAGCTGACGCCTTGGCCTGAATCACCAGCTCGGCTTCATTGCGCGGGTCAAGGACAATAGAGTCGAAGGTTGCCATATTTTCTGACTCGCAAAAAGCTAAATTACAGGAATCAAAATTGGCGTCTGTTCTTCGTCATTCCAGATCCAGAAGATACTCAGCGAAAGCTCTCCCAAGTCATTGAGCGAGCCAGATACCGTGCAGCTAACCTGCGGGATGAAGGAATTTAAGCTGGTCTGCAAATCTAAGACGATCGGCGAGGTGTCCTTAGCGGAGGTAAATAGCGAATTCTGCATCCCATAAGCAGGCAGGCCCAGACGCTCATCCTGGTCGGTCAGCACAAAGGTTCTAATCTGCTGCTCTAGATACTCAGCCTCTGACGCGACAGCCCGCCCGCCGTTCTCGTCGAGCGCCATCGGGAACGCATAACCATTTAACAGCATGACAAAAGCTCCCCTTTACCAGTAAGCCTAATGAATGCATTCTCACTGTCTCAAATCGCCTTCCGTTGGTGGGTAGAAGTCTCCCTTTCGGAGCCTCAGCAAACGTATCATCTGGGTCCTTTTAAGAGCCAAGCAGAGGCAAAACATTCTAGAGGAGCTCATGTGGACGCTTTGCTCCATCAGGAAACGAGAGACATCGTTGCCTTAATCAAGCAGTGCTAAATCAGTTTTCAAAAGCGCAAAATTATTTAAATCGAGGCTTAGCCACCTGCCAAATGTTCGTTTTGCTTAATGGGAATGCGAATCGTGAATTCTGCTCCTTCACCAGGTACCGAGGTGCAGCTGAATTCTCCATGATGGTGTTCAACAATAATTTGATAGCTGATCGACATTCCCATGCCCGTTCCCTTGCCGACCGATTTCGTTGTGAAAAATGGATCAAAAATCTGTTTTTGAATACTTTCAGGTATACCACCACCATTATCTGCAATCGCAATTTCAACCCAATGGTTCGCAACCATAGCTGTACGAACCGTAATGATAGGAGTTTTTTTTGCCTCCATGGTTTCAGAAAGGATGGTATGAGATGATGACCTATCTCTTTCTATATCCCACTCTTCATCAAGCGCATCGATCGCATTCACAAAAATGTTCATAAAAACCTGGTTCAACCGGCCAGGATAGCAATTAACGATCGGCAATTGACCATAGTCTTTTATGACCTGAATCGCAGGTCGTTGGGGCTGAACTTTCAAACGATTTTGCAGAATCAGTAATGTGCTGTTGATTCCCTCATGAACATCAACTGGCTTAAACCCGGCCTCATCCAGCCGGGAAAAGTTACGCAGGGATAAAACAATCTCTCGAATTCGATTCGTGCCAACTTTCATGGATTGCAATAACTTAACTGTATCTTGCATTAGAAAGTCGAGATCAATCTCTTCAATTTTGGTTTGAATCGACTGAGGGGGATGAGGGATATAACCTTGATAAGCTTGGATCAGTGACATTAAATCTTCTGCATAGGCGCTAACATGCGTGAGATTTCCATGAATAAAGTTGACCGGATTATTAATTTCATGGGCAACACCTGCCACTAGATGACCTAGTGCTGACATCTTTTCGCTCTGGATCATCTGGGTCTGGGTACGATGTAATTCTTGAACCGTTGCTTGCAAGGTCGTCGTGCGTTCCTCGACTCGCTGTTCCAACTCATCGTTGATTTGTTCCAGCTTGGCAAAAGAACCCTGCAAATGATTCGCCATGCTGTTGAAAGAATTCGCCAGCTGACTCAGTTCATCCTGCCGAGTGGTGTCAAGATGGATCGCAAAGTCTCCATTCGCCAACTGATTACTGGCAACCGTTAATTCCTGAAGTGGCTTAGCGATTTGTTTTCGTAAAACTGACATCAGCAACAACAATTCAACCAGCAACGCTACAGCACCCGCAATCAGGATAAATTGAGCGGTAGACCAGGCCGCCTCTGCAAGCAGCGACTTGGGATAAACCGTGACAAAATACCAATCTGGGCCCGTTAAGCGAGTCACTGCTAAATACTCGTTATCTTGAGTATTTTCAAGAACAGAGTCATTGGGTTGAGCATGGGTGACTAACTGAAAAATATGGTTGAGATTCGGATCTTTGACCTCGTCGATTTTGAGTTGTCCTTGTGCCTTTTGTAGCTCTGAGCTGTAGTGAGGATGAACAATCAAGCGACCATCCGAGCGAAAAATTAAGTTATAGGTTCCTGGGAGCTGGTCTTGAATTGTATGCTCAATTAAATCAGTCAGGGTAACATCATGGCCCACAATCCCTAAAAAGCGATCGCCCTGATAAACCGGAACGATCGCTGAGACCATCCATAGGTTGACGCTGGGATCTAGATAAACGCCTGTCCAACGGGTCAAACGAGTAGGATTATGCTGAGGGTCGGCAATATAGAAATACTCCTCTTTCGGATTATAGAGATCCGGTGGAGCCTGTAAAGCGATTGGTGTTCCCTTCCAGTAGTTGATAGCTGCATTTTCAGGCGTGACGAAATAGGTATCGACAAATCGATTAGACCACGCGGCTCCATAGGCACTTACCAAGGAGTTGACTGTCAGCAGACGCCTTTGCAACTCTTCGGTCACTTTGACATCACGACCAATATATATACTCGCATGTCGGGTTGAATCAAACTCTGTCAGGGGACGATCCTCAGGAAAATTGCGTTGAGTGCCATCTTTCCAAGAAGAAAACTGCCGCTCAAATTCAGCCTGAAAATTGGATTGAGCAGGCTGCTGGAGATCCTGAAGAATTCGATCTCGCAGTAGCGTGAGATTGTCTTGCGCAAGTTGGAAGGTTGCACTCTCTTGCTGCCCCCGACCCTTGATATATTTTTCTAATTGCTTCTGGGTTTGGTTCTCTAAACGGCTGACCATATGAATGTAGCTGACGCCAGCCGATACCAGCACAACGCCTGTCACCCATATTGCCATATTCAGCAGGGTTTTCTGGGTTAAGGAAGTAGATTGCTGCTGGTTCAGGGGCTTAAATTGGGCGAATTTTAAAGACCATTGCTTCTGAAGATTTTTGCTAAACGAAGCTAACATACATTGTAATTCTCGATGGCTTCAGGGCTTATGGTGCCCCTGCTGTAGTCGAAATAAACAAGGACACGATGTCTCTGATACAGGGGTGGGGGTTCCGCCTGCTTTAAGGGAGCAGATCTTTGAACCATTTTTCACCACTAGAGCGCCTAAAGGGACAGGGCTGTGGCTAGCAACAGTTTTCACCATCGTCAAAAATCACGGTGGTTTCATTGAATTCTCTAGTCAGGAAGGCAAAGGCACTCAATTTCAGCTGTATCTACCAACGGTTTCAGAAAATGATGCCCAGCCCACTGAGGCCTAATCAATTCCAATTGCCGCTGTCGTCACTGTTGAACCGTCTCAGGGGACTCCTGCCAGTTTATGGCTAGATCGCATGGTCAATCCAATGATCAATCCAATGGTCAATTCAATTGCCCCACAGTTGGATCTAGTAGCCAGTTCGCTGCCGATACGTGAGATTCAGAAATCAGCACAACAGAGCTAAACCACTACCGAGATGACTCAAATCCCCCAATGCCTGCTGCATCAGAAGCATTGCCAGATTCCGCATTCAATTGACTCAGTGCCCAAGGTTGCAATTCTAGCCTCACTGATGCCGACCTCAGTAGGGCAAATCTCAGTGAGGCAATTGCAGTAGAAGCTTGCATTTCAAGCCGTGAATCAGTCAACCAGAAAGCTTCAATCACCAGAAAGCTTCAATCCCAGTCACATCCCGTTAATTCAATCAATTTATCCAATCGAAAATCATCCACTAATGCTCTCAGCGCTTGAGCCAAAGGAGCCTGATTGGGTGGCATCTGCTCCAAAAGCTGGAGAATCAAATCCTCATCCAGACTACGCGCTGCCCGTCCCTGCCGACGCCCCTGTTTCTGCTCAATCATCGCCTCAGCAATTTGCGGGCATCCGCAATATGGTCACCAGCCGAGAGCCTGGGCAGCAGTCGGACGATCTCCGCAGCTGGAGCCGCAAGACTTGGATCTGACATAGCCACATATCCCGGTAGGCTTATGCCTCTATTTCGGCTATGCGGTCTCAGGATGAGTCTTAGCGTCTCAGACAATAAAACCACATGGCTCTAAGTTACCTAAGTTACCTTTTTATTTAAAAAAGAAGAAGAAGAAGAAGGTAACTTAGAAAAGCCTTACACAGCAAGTTTTTCACCCTCCAAGTTACCCAAGTTACCACTAGAGGATGTCGGGAGCTTCTAGGCTTCCTGGGATGGCTGAAGCATAGCGAGAGAACAACACCTGTGGGTCATGTCCAACCATTTCGGCTACGTCCATCGGTTTCTTGATTTCCAGCGCATGAGAGATGAAGCTATGGCGGCATGTGTAGGGATAGCGATAATCAACGCCTTCTTTATTCAGCACCTTGCGCCATGCCCGTTTCAGGAAGTTGCCGTCGTTGATAATTCCGCCCCGTGGAGCCGGAAAAACGAGGGCATCACCCGCGTAATTTATTGTCCGCCGAGCTAATAGCAATTGCTGCACCCGTTCTGGTAACTTGAACTGTCGAGCGCGGTTTGTTTTGGTCGATTTGCGGATGCCGCCCCGCGCTACGCTCTCTCCAATCCAGATGGCAGAGCAGTCAGGTGTCAGATGCTTCCACAGCAGTCCCCTAGTTTCTCCTAGCCGTGCGCCAGTAGACATCAGAAACTCAACATAGTCAGCATAGTGTTTGTAGTGCCGATGCCTCCTGAAGCCATCCAGGATGGACTGCATCTCATGCTGAGTGAATGGGACTGGCTTTTGACTGGGCGATAACTTGATTTGCTTTAGGGGCTGCCGCCAAGGATTCTGGATTACATGCCCACGCCTAACGCCCCAATTCCAGCACTCATTCAAGCCAACCAGTCGTTCTTTAACAGTGGATGGCTTTAGGTTCTTCGCTAAAGCCATCCTGAAGCGATCGGCCAAGTCTTCATCCACTGACTGAGCAGCCTTAGCCCCAAAGAAATCTGCTACAGGCTTGTGCAGCGCCTTGAACTTAGAAATCGATGTTGGGGACAGACGGTCAGCCTTGTAATCAGTGAAGCGCTTTACCAGCTCCAGTGCCGTGATACCGCTGGCCACTTGATTGATGGGTCTGTACTTGGCGAGCGTCTGATCGAAATTGCCACTGATTAGATCTAGATGAATTGTTGTAGCCTTGCCGACCGCTACAGTTCGGTTCACTTCACTATTAGGCAGTCCCAACGCCAAAGAATACCTTTGGCCCTCATGGCTCCACCGCAGCCGGAGCCAGTCCTTGAACGATTCAACCTTTACCTGCATAAACCCATACCCGAATACCAATCGAATACCAATATTAGGGGTAAGGTTCATATTAGGGGTAAGGTTCAGCTACAAGTGGCATAGGTTGTCATAGGTTACTCAGAATGTACTAATCAAAAAAACTCCTAGCGAACCGCCAGAAGCCTTACTGTACCTGAGTCTTAACTAAAGCCCGTGATGAGGATTGAACTCATGACCTCACCCTTACCAAGGGTGTGCTCTACCACTGAGCCACACGGGCATTCATAACGTTCCTATCATGCCTCAACCTACGAACTAACGCAAGTCTTCGGCAGGTTGGCGTGGATGGGCCGAGCTGGATTTGAACCAGCGTAGGCATAGCCAGCGGATTTACAGTCCGCCCCCATTAACCACTCGGGCATCGACCCTTTCGTTCCACGATTAATAAATGTAGCATATTTGCTTGAGACTGGACAGGGGGAGCAGCCGAACCCGCAAAGCTCAAATGCGGCGCGGCAAGATGCGGCGAGCGTGATTGAGTCGGGGAAAGTCGCTCTCATCATAGATTTCACCCACCAGCTCTTCGAGGATATCTTCTAGAGTCAGCAGGCCAACCGTGCCGCCATATTCATCCACAACAATTACCAGATGAATCCGCTGCTTCAGCATTTCTTTGAGCAGATCGGCCACCCGCTTGACTTCAGGCACAAACACGGGCGTATCCATCGCCTGCGTTACGGGAGCATCTTGAGCTTCACCCGATTGACGCAGGCTGTTCAAGGCTTGCAGCGCCCGCTTCAGATGCACGATGCCGACAATTTCATCCTTAGACTCTTCCTGCACCGGAATCCGAGAATAGCCCGTTTCCAGGCAGAGATTGACCAGATCTTGCAGGCTCGCCTCCTGGGAAATCGTTCGCATCTCAACTCTCGGCTTGACCACATCGTAGGCTGTTAGGTTGTCCAGCATCAGCGCTTTGTTCAGCAGCTGGTGTTTGTCGAGATCGAGCTGGCCTTTGCCGCCCAAAATTTCGATCATCAGCTGCAAATCTTTAACCGACTCGCCCTGCTGCACCACGTTGCCCTGAAAGAGTCGAATGGCAAGCTGAGCGATACTTTCGAGTAGATAGGTGATCCCAAACCAGGAGAGCAGCCGCGACAGCCAGTAGATCGGCCAGACCACCAGCCTAAAGATTGGCAGAACGTTATTGATAGCCAGCGACTTAGGCGTGATCTCCCCAAAAATCAGCACCACAATGGTGACAGCCACCGTGGCAATCAGCACGACAGTCTGATCAGCGCCCAGCCAAATCGCAAACAGATTGCTGGTCAGAATTGCTGTGAAATTGTTGACGAGATTATTGCCCACAAGCAGTGTGGTGATAAAACGGGCGCGTTTTTCCAGAACTAGCGAGAAAATGCCGCTGCGGTCGCCTTGCTCTTGGATCAAAGCGCGCAGCTTTAAGTTGCTCAAGGCGGTAATAGCGGTTTCAGAGCCAGAAAAGCAGGCTGAGAGCGCCAGCATCAGAAGCACCGCAGCCAGATCAATCCAAGCTTCTCCCAAAATCGGACTGGCTTGGGCAAACAGGGGATGCAAAAATTGAGTGGAGGAAATCACAGGTTGGGTTGCAGTTCAGAATGGCTGAAACGAGATCTTCACCCTGCGATAATAACCTGGCTCAAGCTTACAAGTCCTATTCCTCGATACTGAATCAAAATTGCATCAAAACTGGATCAAATTCAAGTTGCGATCAGTTCTGGGGCAGGAGATAGCCCATGTCGTCAATCGTCAGCGGCGTTTCGGGGAAATCACGCTGGGTGAGGTTGCGGATCAAAACAACGCTCTTAAAATAGTCGTCCAGCTTAGGAATGCCGTTGCCATCCAGCGCCACCGGCAGAATTCTGCCGCCCAAGAAATCGCCCTCCGCATTCATCTGCACCGTCAAAATCAGCGAATCGCCTAGCGTCCCAACCGTCGAGAGCGTCTTGTAGCCGACAAAATTGCCGAGCGAGTAAGCGATTAGCTTCCCCCGATACCGCTCAACGGCGCGGGGCACATGCGGCCCATGTCCCAAAATCAGGTCGGCTCCTTGGTCAATTAGCCCGTGCGAAAAAGCAACCATGTTGCCACGATCTTCGCCATAGAAATATTCGGTGCGGTCGCTGACCCGTGTTTGATCCGAACCTTCGGCTCCCGCATGGACAGAAATCACGACAATTTTGGCCTGCTGTTTGGCCTGCTGCACCAGTGCCCCGGCCCGCTCCAAATCCTGCATCATGTTGTGGTAGGGCAAATAGCTAAAGCCAATAAAAGCGATCGGAATGCCGTTGACTGTTTTATAGAGAATCTGGTCTTTTTGCCCCACAGCCTGCATCCCGGTTTGGTTGATTGCCTGCACCGTGTCGGCAAAACCCGGTTCGCCAAAGTCCATTGAGTGATTGTTGGCCACGCTCAGCAGGTCAAAGCCCAGATCTTTAAACATTTGGGCATAGATGGGCGGGGTGCGGAAGGCGAAGGTCATGTTTTGGCTGACATCCTTGGCGGATTCTGGATAGTCGGTCAGCGTGCTTTCAAAATTGCCAAACAGCAGGTCAGCTTCCCCCAAGAACGGCTTGATGTTGCCAAACAAAAATTCGCGCTCGGCATCTAGGGCTTCGCCGGCTACAGTCGGCAGATTGGATCTGCCGCTATAGTTGCTGCCCGGAATCATATCGCCAACAGCCTTCAGCGTCACGGCAACAGTTGCGGCGGCTGGACTGGCATCTGGACTGGCATCTGAACTGGCATCTGAACTGGCATCTGCATCCGGCACTGCGGAAGCCGCATCTAGCGACGGGAATGCTGCCAAAGCAGGATTTGCTGTAGGTGAATTTACCGTGGGTAAACTTGCTGTAGCGGCTGGAGCATCAGCTGGGCGAGACTGCCTGACCTGAAGCTGCCTGAGCGAACTGAGTCCAGCTCCTAGCCCCAAGCTCGCTGCCCCAATTGAAACGGCCATCGGCCAGCTCACCTGCTGCTGGGCTTGAGCAATTATTTGGGTAATCAGCAGTTGCAGCCTAGAGGCTGGCGGGGTGGCATGAACTGAGGCAGGCACTTCTGTCGGAGCAGATATCGCAATGGGTTCGGGCTGTGAGCTGGGGCCGACAGAAACAGGTTGAGCTGTGGGTTCGGCTAGAGGCTGGACGAGCCGAAACCCCTGCACCCATCCAGGACGGTTGATGCCCTGCTGCCGACCGTAGACTTGCAGCGTTTGAATCGAAGCTGCGCCCAGACAAAGCAGGGCTGCATAGACCAGCCGCGCATAGATGGCTCGGTCTGGAATAGTCTCAGCAGCCAGCACAACATGCAGGCAGGAATTTTGGCAGGCTGCCTTGACCTGAATGCCGCGAGCTGCTAAAGCCTGCTGAATCAAACTTGCAATCGCGGCGGGTTCCCCCTGCCTAGCCCGGTTCAGAGTCTCTAGATGTTCCACTTGCCCCCCTCAGAAGTTTAGATGCTGAATTTGCTGCTGCTTGAGATGCCTAATTATACGAGCAGAGTAAAAAGCGGCAAAACTTTCACCTCAATTTGGCAGCCAAAAATTGAGGCCAAAATCGAGGCCAAAATCGAGGGTTGTAGCCATCTTTACAAAATGATGTGGAATATGCGGAGTGAGCCGAAATTGTGAGCCTGGTAGCTTTAAAGCTGTCTATGAAACTTGAGCAGTCCAGATTGACTCACATAGAACCACAAAGGTTCACTAATAAATCGTTTGCCCAGCTGTCAATGATCTTTAGCAATCTTCATCAAAAAAATACCGATTCCGACAATACCCATCAAGATTTGACAAAATCTACAGGTGTTCACTTGCTGAAGTGAACCTGTGGATACTACTTATATTGAGCTGAGGCTATGATGGTTTGTCGGAAGTTCTCTGAAGAAACCTCAGGGATTTCCGCGATGTGATTTAAATCCTGCTGATGTAAGAGAACCTGTTTATACTGAATACAAGATTGGGCTTCGCGGCAGTTGCTAGGCTGTCGTCTGCACTTAACTCCAACTCAAGGTAACCAGAAGGTGACTGACCTGAGAGCGAGGAACTGCACAGACGGTCTGCGAAGGGTCAGTCTTTAGATTAGAGCGTGTGCCTGTTGAAATTTTCCAGAGGCCGACCTGAAGTGAGGTGGGTGCTTTGGGACAAAAGACTTGCTGCTGAGTATGTTTCATGATTGCAGACTGATTTTGTCGGTCTGGCTATTTTTGTCGGTCATTTGATGCGTTAGCCGCTCGCTGACTGCATCTGCTCAGCCGCCGCTCGTTACTCAACAGCCACTATTTTAAAGTTCTACTATGCACCCCAAGGATTACACCGAAGAGCTGGATTTCCAAAAGTACTGGTCGGTTATCAAGCGGCGCTGGTTTCCAGCCTTGAGCGTGTTTAGTACTGTAATGGCGCTTTCAGTGCTAGCTGCCATCTTGCAGAAGCCCACCTACAAAGCCACAGCCAGTCTGCTGGTTAAGGCCGACCGCAGTCCGTCGCTGGTGGGGCTAACGGGCGTAGAAACTGGGGACTTGCAGTCACTGACGACCAACAACAGTCCGGCTGAAACCCAGGCTGAAATTCTGCGCTCTGAAACGGTCGTTAAGGCGGCAATTGCGGCGCTGAAGCTGGTAGATGAAGAGACAGGTAAGCCGCTCTCGACCAAGGCAATTTTAGAAGGGCTGAAGGTCAAAAACGTTGCCAGCACCGACGTACTGCAAATCTCGTTTGAGGATAGCGATCCAGAACGAGCGGCGAGAGTCGTTAACGAAGTGATGAATATCTACATTAGAAAGAACGTTGAGGCAAACCGAGCGGAAACAGCAGCGGCCAGCGATTTTATCAGCCGTCAGCTACCCCGCGTTGAATCTGCCGTGCGCGATGCGGAGATCAATCTCAGGGCGTTTAAGGAAGCCAATCAGATTGTCGTTCTAGAATCTGAAGCGAGTGCTGCGGTCAACATTATTTCGTCGCTTGATCAAAAGATTTCAGACTCGCAGGCTGAGCTAGCCAAAGCGACAGCGCGCTCGCAGGCGCTGCAAAGCCAGCTCGGCATGAGTCCAGAGCTGGCAGCCACAATGACCGCTCTGAGTCAGGCTTCGGGCGTACAGGACGTGCTGGCTCAGTACCAGGAAGCCCAAAGCCAGCTGGCCATTGAGCAGGCGCGCTACCGCAGCGGTCATCCTACCGTTGCTAACCTTCAGCGCCAGGTGGATTCCCTGCGAGAGCTGTTGCAGTCTCGCGTTAGCCAGGTGCTTGGCTCAACCGGATCAGTCGCTGAAGGCAGCCTGCAAATGGGCGATCTGCGCTCTAGCCTCACGGCCAACCTAATCGACGCTGAAGTTGACCGCGTTAGCCTTACCACCCAAACCGAAACGCTGCGGCGAACTTTGGAGAGCTACCGCAGCCGCGCCAGCGTCTTGCCCAGGCTCGCCCAGACGCAGGGGGAGCTTGACCGCAAGCTGAAGGTCGCGCAGTCCACCTACGAAACGCTGCTGACTCGGCTGCAAGAGGTGCAGGTGGCTGAGAACCAGAACGTGGGGAATGCCCGCGTCATCTCTGCGGCTGAGCTACCTGAAGAGCCAGCAGGGCCAGGTAAACAGCTGTTTCTCGTGGCAGGCGGTGCGGCAGGTCTGCTGCTAGGGCTGTCTGTGGCGTTCTTGATCGATCTCTGCGATCGCTCGGTCAAGACGGTTCAGGAAGCCAAGTCGCTGTTTGGCTACACGCTGCTGGGTCTGATTCCCACCTACGGCAAGCTGACTCCGCGCGGGCGCACTGAGATTCCCAAGATGATTCCCAAGATCTTCCCACGCGATCTGCCACGCTCGTCGCTCAGCGAGGCCTATCACATGTTGCAAGCCAACCTAAAGTTCCTGAATACTGACAAAGAGATCCGGGTGGTGGTCGTGACCAGCTCGGTGGCGCAGGAGGGTAAATCTACAGTGGCGGCGAATTTGGCGGCAGCCGCCGCGCAGGTTGGCCGTCGGGTGCTGCTGATCGATGCCGATATGCGCTATCCGCAGCAGCATCACATCTGGGACTTGATCAACGTGAGCGGTCTGAGCAACGTGATTGTCGGCCAGCAGGAGTTGCCCAGCGCCATCCAGTCAGCGATGCCGGGTCTGGATTTGCTGACCGCAGGCGTGATTCCGCCCAATCCAGTGGCGCTGCTGGACTCGAAGCGGATGGCTTCGCTGATTGAAACTTTCGCTCAAGACTATGACTTGGTGATTCTGGATACGCCGCCGCTGGTGGGCATGGCCGACGCGGCAATCCTGGGCAAAATGTCGGATGGCCTGCTGCTCGTCGTGCGTCCCGGCGTGGTCGATTCAGTCGGAGCTGCGGCAGCCAAAGAATTCTTGGAGCAGTCACATCAGCCGATACTGGGGCTGGTGGCCAACGGTGCGCCCACCGACAAAGACCGGGATGGCCATTTTTATCACCGCCGCGAACAGCTCGACTCTGAACCAATGCTGCAAATGACCTCGCTGGCTGCCCGACTCCGCGAAACCGACCGCTCCCGCCGCTAATGTTCTCGCTCTTCTCTAGCCCCATTTCCGCTGCACCCGCAGAAAATTATCCCAACAATGGCAAACTTCTTGCTCAATCCGCTCTCTCTCCAGCCAGTCCTGCTGAGCGTCTGTCTACTGGCGCAGTTGCAGGCCGTGGCCTTCGCTCAATCCGCGCCAGTAGCGCCGTCAGCGCCCGCACCCGCAACAGCTTCCCTCAGCCTCGACTCCACCGTGCCGCAGGGCTATCGGCTGGGCAGTGGCGACCAGATTCAAATCACGGTGTTTGGCTATGAAGAATATACTGATACCCAAACTGTACTGCCGGACGGTACGATTTCACTGCCCCTATTGGGCAGCGTGATCACCGCAGGACTCACGCCCGATCAGCTGTCTCAAACCCTGAAGCTGAAGCTCGATCCACTGCTGGTTGATCCGATGGTAACCGTCAGTTTGCTGGGCTTGCGCTCAGTCAAGGTGAACGTGGCTGGAGCCGTTCAGCGTCCTGGGCCAATCGAGTTTAGCAGCGAGCGTCAGCCCGACTCAGACACCGACACAGCGCCCGTGATTGCGTCAGCGCTGATTAAGGCGGGAGGCGTGACCCGCGATGCGGATATTCGCCGGGTGACATTGAAACGCGCCTTGCCCAACGGCGAGGTTACCGAATCGACGATCAATCTCTGGGAGTCTATTTCCAACGGCAGCGTCACTCGTGACTTTGTGCTGCAAGACGGTGACTCGCTGTTTGTGCCACAGCTGGCCGCGGGCAATCAGCTCGATCAAAGATTGCTCTCACGCTCGCGCTTTGCACCCGAAACCGTGCGTGTCCGGGTTGTCGGCGAGGTGAAGCAGCCTGGAGAGGTGCAGGTGCCGCCTGCTAGCTCGGTGTCCAGCGCGGTGGCCATTGCAGGTGGGCCGACCACCGATGCCAAACTCAGTCAGGTGGTGTACGTGCGAATGAACGATACCGGACAAATGGAGCGCCAGGTGGTCGATCTGCGAAACCTCACTGACAGCTACCAAATTCAGGAGGGCGACGTGGTGATTGTGCCGAAGCAGGGCATTGCCTCAGTCCTAGATTTTGCAGCTCGTCTGGTGGCTCCACTTGGGCTGCTGTTTGGATTTCCAGGTCTGTAGTAAAGGCTCTAGTAAAGGCTGCAATCCAGGAAAAATTTTGTCTTACCTGTTGATGTATTTCCCGAAGCTAAATCTACCCATAAACCCTCTGTGATGGCTCAGCGTGAATACAAGGTGTAATGCTTAAGGAAGCTATAGCCTGCTCTAATTGGTCACTTTGATAAACTAAAAAGAGAAGGCTCGATAATACATAAACAGGATCTACTAGGAGAATAAACTGTGGCTGCTAATTCCTTGTCTACAGGGATTAAGTCGGATTTACGGTCGCCCAAGTTTGCGCGATTGCGTCGGGGGATGGTAGTCGTCTGGGCGAGGATATCGATCCTGCTCTTACTCGACAGTCTGGCAATTTCAGCGGCTTGGCTGCTGGCTGTCACCTATGGGACTCGGCAGCATTCAACCTGGACGGCTGGCAACGGTCTATACCTGCTGCCGGTAATTCTGGCGGTCACGATTGGTGTCATGGCAGCTCGTGGACTCTACCGCTCTGGGATTAATCGGCGCAACTATCTGGGGATTATCAAGGCCGTAACACTCTCAGAGAGCTTAGTCTTGCTGATGGCGTTCTTCTACGAACCCGATCGGTTTGTCTCACGCTCGTCGTTTTTGCTGGACTGGCTGCTGGCAATGTTGCTGCTCTGCCTGAGCCGCGTTGTATTTGATCTCGCCACCGACCTGATGCGTAAGCGTGGCATGGTGCGCCATTCAGCATTCTTGATTGCCGATATACAAGCCTGTGAGCCAAGTCTGAAACTGATTCGCCAGGAGCAGTGCTACAATCTAGTCGGCGTAATGGGCGCTCATGCGCTAGACCGGGCGAATCGCGAAACCACCTTTGAAACGCTGCGTCAGCTGGCAGTCTCTGAGGCATTTGTCTCCTGGGACGCAATTCGGAATCGGCTGTTTCTCTGCTGGCATTTCCAGAGCGCCGGAATCACGCTGAGGATTTTACCCAGCGACGTTCATTCGTTTTTCCCCAAGTCAGAATTCTGGATGATCGGCGGCGTTCCCTCTCTCACCGTCAAGTCGCCGATGATTGTGGGGGGTGACTACTGGCTGAAGCGCTGCTTTGACATCTGTGCCACGTTAGTGGCGCTGCTAATATTCTCGCCGCTCTATTTAGGAATCGCGCTGGCAATTAAGCTGGATTCTCCTGGCCCAATTTTCTTTCGTCAGACCCGGATTGGCCTGCATGGGCGCAAGTTCAAAGTCTGGAAGTTCCGCACAATGGTGGCCAACGCCGCAGAGCTTCAGGCCAAGCTGGAGGCGCAAAACGAGATGAAAGACGGCGTGCTGTTCAAGATGAAATCTGATCCGCGCATCACCAGAGTGGGCGGCTTGCTACGCCAGTACAGCCTTGACGAGCTGCCGCAGCTGTTCAACGTGCTGCTGGGTGAAATGAGCTTGGTGGGGCCGCGTCCGCTGCCGGTGCGAGACGTGGAGCGTTTCAAAGAGCGGCATTTTATTCGTCAAGAAGTGCTGCCGGGAATCACCGGACTCTGGCAGGTGTCAGGCCGCTCCGACATCAGCGATTTTGATGAAGCGGTCAATCTAGACATCACCTATATTGCCAACTGGTCGCTCTGGATGGATCTGAAGATTCTGCTGCAAACGGTCAATGTGGTGCTGCGTAAAACTGGAGCCTACTAAATCATCTATGCTGGGCAATAGTCTCAAAATTTCCTAAGCCATTTTGCCCCAGCTGCTCCCCTGCCCCCAATTTATGGACTGTGCCACCCCAATCCTGGATGTTCGTAGTCCCGGCGAGTTCGCGCAGGGGCACATACCCGGAGCAGTGAGCTTGCCGCTGTTCACAGATGCCGAACGCGCCGAGGTGGGGATTTGTTACAAGCAGCAGGGGCACGATCAGGCAGTTGAACTAGGGTTTGCCTTGGCTGGCGGCAAGTTTGCGGGCTTTATTGCCCAGGCCAAGCAAATTGCGCCAGATCGCCAGCTGCGGCTGCACTGCTGGCGGGGCGGGATGCGGAGTGAAGCCGTCGCCTGGGTGCTGGAACTGGCGGGGTTTGAGGTGAGCTTGCTCAAAGGCGGCTATAAAACCTTTCGGCGCTGGGTTCTGCATCAGTTTGAGCGGCCCAAGCCCATCGTAATTCTGGGCGGCATGACGGGCACAGGCAAGACCGACATTTTGCAGGCGCTCTGGGGTCTAGGCGAGCAGGTGATCGATCTAGAGCATCTAGCGAATCACCGGGGCAGCAGCTTTGGGGCTTTGGGTCTGCCGCCACAGCCAACCCAAGAGCAGTTTGAAAACGCGCTGGCGCTGGCTTGGGCGGCGATTGATGCGAGGCGACCCGTTTGGCTAGAGGCTGAAAGTCGGCGGATTGGGCTATGCCGGATTCCAGACGCGCTGTTTACCCAAATGGAGCAGGCTTGGCTGCTGGAAATCCATCGGCCTCTGGCTGAGCGCTTGGCCTACCTGGTCGAAATCTACGGCGGGTTTCCGGCTGCAGAGTTGATTGCCGCCACCGAACGCATTCGCAAGCGGCTGGGCGGACAGCGCACCCAGGCAGCTGTTCAGCACTTACAAGCAGGCCAGCCATCTGCTGCTTTTGAGCTAATTTTGGACTACTACGATCGCACCTACCAATATGACTTGCAGCGGCGGCCTAGGCAGGCTGAGTCAGTCGACGTAGCGGGACTGTCGGCAGATCAGGCAGCAGGCGCGCTGAAGCTACAGACACGACAGCCTGAATCAGCCTTGAGCTAAACTCAGCGAAACAGCAATGCTGACGAAAAAGACAGTCCCGCTGCAAAATTTTGTGCGGTATGATACAGCCATGCAGGGGGCAATCCGTGCAGTACCGTAACCTACGTGAAGTTGATTGGGCGAACTATCGTGAGCGCCCGACTCATTTTGCTGGGTTGGGATATGACTGTTCCGGATCAAATCTTTAGCCCTGAAGCCCCAACTCCTGAAAATTGCTCTAGTAGAGTCCTATCTATAGAAACCATCAAGGAGATTGCAGCCATGAGCAAACCTGCAAGCAAACTCAAGTCCGAAGTCGAGGCGTTGGCCACGCTAGCCTATTTCCGACATCTGATCTCAGGCCACGGCTACGGTGAACATCCTGACCACTACCAGATTGTGATTCAGGGTAGACCCAAGCACTATCTGCTGGAGGAAGCGCACTCAGTCTTGACCCAGCTTTTGGGGCAACTAGCTTCTTTTGCAAGCTTTCCGGAGCCGATTGCAGCTCAAAAATCGCTGCTCTAGAACTTAGGATACCAGATTCTAGCGTTCTCGTATCCAGTATACCGTCGCCAATTTGGACACCAAGTTGAGCACCAAGTTGGGTGCTCGTCTACAAACTGACCTGGTTTCGCGCCAGGTTTTTTCATGGCTATCTCTGGTAGAAATTCTGGTAGAAAGCTAGCTCAACAGGCTGATTTAGCTGCCGTTGCAGTAATCTAACCAGCATGTTGACTATGAACAGTCTGAAGGGGATGGCTCCGGCAAACTGTTGCTGGAAGCTGCTGAGAGCCATTTTTGCTAGCTTTCTAGCGATTCCGAGGGTGATATTTATGATCCGTTAGGCTTATTTAAGAATTTTCTCAGGTAGTCATATGTCACAATGTAGACGGTTTTGCCAACTCAATCGGACGCTGGGAGTGGGCGTAAGTCATGGAAGCAATCTATGAATATACCTGGATCATTCCGGTCTTGCCGCTGGCAGGAGCGATGATTCTAGGGTTAGGTTTAATCTCGTTTGGAAAGGCAGCCAGTCAGCTGCGGCAGATTAGCGCGATTTTCATCGTGTCTCTGCTGGGCGCAGCGATGGTGCTGTCGTTTGCACTGCTCTGGAGTCAGTTCCAAGGGCACCCGACCTTTACGCGCGCGATTGAATGGGCTTCGGCGGGCGACTTCAGCCTGAAGATGGGCTACACAGTCGATCACATTACGGCAATGATGCTGGTGATTGTCACGACTGTTGCCTTTTTTGTGATGATCTATACCGACGGCTATATGGCGCATGATCCGGGCTACGTCCGGTTTTATGCCTATCTCAGTCTGTTTAGCTCCTCAATGCTAGGGCTGGTGATTAGCCCCAATCTGCTTCAGGTTTATGTGTTTTGGGAGCTGGTGGGGATGTGCTCCTACCTGCTAATTGGCTTCTGGTACGACCGCAAGGCCGCCTCCGAAGCCTGTCAAAAAGCGTTTGTCGTCAACCGCGTCGGCGACTTTGGCCTACTGCTGGGCATTTTGGCGCTCTACTGGGCAACCGGCAGCTTCGAGTTTGAAGTGATGGGCGAGCGGCTGGCCAACTTGGTCGAGACAGGCGCACTCAGCGCTGGACTGGCCTCGCTGTTTGCCATTCTGGTATTTTTAGGGCCGGTCGCCAAGTCAGCGCAGGTGCCGCTGCATGTCTGGCTACCCGATGCCATGGAAGGCCCCACCCCGATCTCGGCGCTGATTCACGCGGCGACAATGGTGGCGGCAGGTGTGTTCTTAATCGCCCGGATGTATCCGGTGTTTGAGCATGTGCCGGTGGCGATGAACGTGATTGCCTGGACGGGAGCCGTGACAGCTTTTGTAGGCGCAACGACTGCTGTGACCCAAAACGACATTAAGAAGGGGCTGGCCTATTCGACGATGTCGCAGTTGGGCTACATGGTGATGGCGATGGGCGTAGGAGCTTACAGCGCTGGCCTGTTCCACCTGATGACGCATGCTTACTTCAAAGCGATGCTGTTTTTGGGCTCAGGTTCAGTGATTCACGGCATGGAGTCGGTGGTTGGGCATGACCCGGTACTAGCGCAAGATATGCGGCTGATGGGCGGTCTGCGGAAATATATGCCGATCACAGCGATTACCTTCCTGCTGGGGACGTTGGCGATTTGCGGCATCCCGCCGTTTGCTGGATTTTGGTCAAAAGACGAGATTCTGGGCGCGACCTTTACAGCCAACCCAGCCCTCTGGGCAATTGGCTGGTTCACCGCCGGACTCACTGCCTTCTATATGTTCCGGATGTATTTCAGCACCTTTGAGGGCAGCTTCCGGGGCAACGATACGGCGATTCAAAAGCAGCTAAAGCTAGCGCAGATGCAGAAAATGGGGATGTCGCTCGGCCCTGGCGCGATGAACCCGCAGGAGCTGACGCTGGAGGCTGAACCCGCACCTGATGCGGCTCACGACGAGCATGGCGATCATCACCACGGCGGCAGTCCGCACGAGTCACCGCTTTCGATGACGCTGCCGCTGATGGCGCTGGCGATTCCTTCGGTGCTGATTGGCTTGGTGGGTACGCCGTTTGCCAACTACTTCGAGGCATTCATTCACCCGCCCAGCGAAGTCGTCGAGGGCATTCCCTCGGAGGTAGACTGGGGCGAGTTTATCCCGATGGCGGGAAGCTCAGTCGGGATTGTTCTGATTGGCATCTCGCTGGCGGTGTTGATGTACCTGACTTGCAAAATTGACCCGGCGGCGATTGCGGCCAAAATTCAGCCGCTCTATCAGCTCTCGCTCAACAAGTGGTACTTCGACGAAATCTACGACTTCCTGTTTATCAAGGGTCTGCGGCGGCTAGCGCGGCAGGTGATGGAGGTAGATTTACGAATTGTAGATGGAGTCGTCAACCTGGCGGGCTTTGTGACGCTGGTGACGGGTGAAGGGCTGAAGTATCTGGAAACTGGCCGCGCTCAGTTCTATGCCCTGATTGTGTTTGGGGCAGTGCTAGGTCTGGTGCTGATCTCTGGACTCACGGGCTAGCGTTGGAGGCGGGTTTCGGCTCGCCCTAACCTGTCCGATGCAAGTCTGATGCAAGTTGCCTGAAGCAAACCGCCTGAAGCAAACCGCTATAACGAGCTGCAATGAACACTGCTGAATTCCCCTGGCTAACCACCGCCATCCTGCTGCCGGTTGTAGCCGCCCTGCTGATCCCGATCATTCCCGACAAAGACGGCAAAACCGTGCGCTGGTATGCGCTGAGCGTTGGCCTGATCGATTTTGTGATCTTGGTCTACGCCTTCTATACCCAGTACGATATGTCCGACCCCGGCTTGCAGCTTGTGGAGAGCTATACCTGGGTGTCGGCGCTAGATCTAAAATGGTCGGTCGGGGCGGATGGCCTCTCGATGCCGCTGATCCTGCTAACAGGCTTTATCACGACCTTGGCGATGCTGGCTTCTTGGCCGGTAACGCTGAAGCCGAAGCTATTTTATTTTCTGATGCTGCTAATGTACGGCGGTCAGCTCGGCGTGTTTGCCGTCCAGGATATGCTCTTGTTCTTCTTTATGTGGGAGCTAGAGCTGCTGCCCGTCTATATGCTGCTCTCCATCTGGGGCGGCAAAAAGCGGCTCTATGCGGCTACCAAGTTTATTCTTTACACCGCAGGCGGTTCGCTGTTCATTCTGGTGGCGGCGCTAGCGATGGCCTTCTATGGTGATACCACCACCTTCGACATGCGGGCGCTGATGGCTAAAGAGTTTCCGCTCAACTTTCAGCTACTCTGCTACGGCGGCTTTTTGATTGCCTACGCCGTCAAGCTGCCGATTTTCCCGCTGCATACTTGGCTACCGGACGCGCATGGCGAGGCAACTGCCCCGGTGCACATGCTGCTAGCGGGCATCCTGCTCAAAATGGGCGGCTACGCGCTGATTCGGATGAACGTCGAGATGCTGCCGGACGCGCATGTCTACTTTGCGCCGATTCTGGTGATTTTGGGCGTGGTGAATATTATCTATGCTGCGCTGACTTCGTTTGCCCAGCGCAGCCTCAAGCGCAAGATTGCCTACTCCTCCATTTCGCACATGGGCTTTGTGCTGATTGGCATGGCCTCCTTCACCGACTTGGGACTCAGCGGCGCAATGCTGCAAATGGTTTCGCATGGTCTGATTGGAGCCAGCCTGTTCTTCCTGGTGGGCGCAACCTATGACCGGACGCATACGCTGATTTTGGACGAGATGGGCGGTATCGGCAAAAAGATGCCCAAGATCTTCGCCATGTTCACGACCTGCTCCATGGCTTCGCTGGCGCTTCCCGGCATGAGCGGCTTCGTCGCTGAGCTAATGGTGTTTGTTGGCTTCTCCACCAGCGAAGCTTACAGCCTGCCCTTTAAGCTGATTGTGGTGATTCTGGCAGCAGTCGGCGTGATCCTCACGCCCATTTACCTGCTCTCGATGCTACGCGAAATCTTCTTTGGCCCTGAAAACAAGGCGCTGACGGAGCATGAGGTGCTAGTGGATGCCGAACCGCGCGAGGTGTTTATCATCGCCTGCCTGCTAATTCCGATTATCGGCATTGGCTTCTATCCCAAGCTGGTGACGCAGATCTACGACGCGAAAACCCTGGCGATTACGGAAAAGCTAGAGAATTCGCTGAATACTCTGGCACTTCAGCAGGCAAAAGTGCGTCCACTGGCAGCCCGGCCGATCCAGGCTCCCACCATCAACTGATTCAAACCTGACCCAAACCTGACATAACCGATTGAGTCTCAGCGATTCACCTCAGCTCCAGCCGCCGCCGCTGGAGTTTTTTATTTTCTGTCGTTACTTTCTATCGTTCTAGTCTGAACTTCCGCAAAGCCGGGGCTTTGCGGTGAAGTAATCGATAGGGCTACAGGCAGTAACCGACAGTAAACTGCATTAGACAGCAGTAAATTCAATTGATTGCTGAATTGCAGTTTAGATACTTAAAATTGGAATAGCTTCAAACTATCCGGAGTTTTAAGAAGCCTCGTTGAAGTCTGTTCTCATCGGCTTGAGTATCTGCTACTGATGGCGGTAGGCTGTGCAGCAGGTTGGGCAAAATAGGTCGGAAACTTCGGGTTTCGGTGCGTCTTGAAGGAATTGCAGTCAGTCTTCAAACTGGCACAGCTAGACTGACGAGCCGTTTCTTTAACTTCCTGCTTCAGCCTCGGTTAATCAGCTCAATCAGCCGTCAGATTGAGAACTGGGACAGAGCAGGCTAAGCCTCAGCGAATCTGGCCATAAGCTCGTAGCAAGACCTCGTAACCAGACAGTGAATTAAGGGATAGAGCGGTGAAGATCCGAAGCGCAATCATTTCTAGTTTTGTGGCCGTTGTAGCCGTGCTGGGCAGCGGCATGGCAACCTTCGAGTATCTAATTAATCTCAGGGCAAATGCCCTACCCAAATCAATCACCGAAGGCAAGCTGACCAAGGTGACCGAGGCGGATGTTGAGCAGATTAATAACTTGGCAGCTCTCCTCAACCAGTCACCCCTGCCGCGCCACCAGTATGAAGCCCAGCGCTACAACGATCTCGTTGAGGTGGCGACTGCGGCGCGGGACAGCTTTGGTGGCCAAAAGGTCGGGCAGCTTCAGGTCGGCGACCTGCTGACCCTAGAGCAAGAGATTGAAGACTATATCCAGCGCTATCCGCATCGGCCTTTTGCTGCGGAACTTCAGGAAGAGCTGCCTTCGGTGCGAGCCATGGTGACGTTTTTTCCAGTCATTAAAGCCTCGGCCTCCGAGCGCTCGGTCGACTCGGCGATGCGGGCTTCGCGGCTAGGAGCCACCTTGGCGGCGCTGGTGATTCGCAAAACGACAGATGTTGTCTCTGATGCGCCCCTGGTAGCCGAGCAGCCTGCTGAACCCAGCCTTGCCTGGTCTAAAGCTGAAAACGACGTGCTCTATGACTATTCGCAGGCGCTTCAGCCCGCTGAACGCGAGCGTCTGGCCGACAGCGCCCGCCTCGAAATTAGCCGTCAGGTCTGCTCCTGGCTAGAGGGTGGGCAGAGCTACTGGGGCGTGCGTTCCCTGTTTGACTCACAGTACAAAGGTGCAGTTGCAGGCGACTACGGCCATAACCGCGAATCCTATATTAACTACAGCACGAAGCGACTCTGCCCCAGCCAAATGGCCAGCCTGACGCCGCCCGCTGTGGCCAAGTCACCTGTGGCCAGCAGTCGGCGAGTAGCTAGTCAGCCAGCGCAACCTGCCTATCAGCCAGCCATTCAGCCGCCGGATCAGCGCTGGTCACCTGACATCCGGCCAGCTTATCCCGGCTCGCCTGTTCCACCGGGTATGGTGCCCGTGGGTGGCTTTCCGGGCGGCATCCAATAACTTGCAGATTCAGCTTGTAACTCCTGACTCAGCTCTAGCTCATCCGCTGCCCTTCCGGCTGTTGAGCTGCTTACGGGTCTGATCCCAGTCTCAGGATCGGCGCTTTTTAGCGACTCACACAAATCAGAAGTTGTCAACCGCTGAGAGCTGGAATTGTCTCTGGAAAATGGCTGATTATTGCTAGGTTTGTACGCTATTTTGGGTGAATTTACAGGTTTAAAAATGGCGGATGTCAGACCTTGAGGTGATGCCTTATATTTTGAAACGAGGAAGCCTAATCAGACAGAACCAAGTCAGAACTGTACTCCTGCTTGTTCAATTTCATCCTGTGGATGGGGTTGGGGAAGCAGGTTTTTCGTTGGGGGCGATAGCCAGTTTGAGAGGCTTCTCGCTTATGCTAAAGAATATGCAAGCTCTCAAAAACGTCAGCGATCGCCAATCTTAGCCACTAGGAGTTCTGCTATGCACCTCGATTGGCATCGGAGAAGAATTAGGCAGTCTCAACAGTCTGCACTCGTCGTGCTGATAGCGCTGACTGCTCCCATGGCGATCGGTCGAGCTTCTAGTTTAGATTCTGGTTTGGAATGGACTCTAGACCGCAATCTGGTTGGTCAGGTATCCAGTCAACCTGCAGATATTGGCTCTGTGAGCTTGCAGCCTGAGACAGAAGCCGGAACTGCTGCGGAGCTGATGCCCTGGTGGCCTGGATTGCTCTCAATTCCACTGTTGACAGTCTGGCTTTTATGGCTCCTAGAGCGAGATGCTAAAAAATTGGCAAATTCTCAGCCCGCAAATCATTCTCAGGCTAATTTTCAGTCCAGTCAGGCTAGCTCCAGGATTCTTGCACCGATCGCTAATCTGTCTTCCTCTCCAGCGCTTCCCAAAAGCAGTCTCAGCTTTACCGCGCTCACCTGCCACGCCGCTCTCGCACAGTGGGCAATCCCTGAGGTAGTTCAGCAGGATTTGCAGAGCCGAGGCGGAAAGCGACTGATGCTGCGGCTCTGCGATGTGACAGGACTCGATCTCGATCAAATTGATCTGACGCAGCAGGCTCCTAACATTGTCACAGAGCTAGACTGCGATCAGTCCAGCCAACTGCATCTGCCAATCCCTACTGACCGCCGCGACTACCTGCTGGAATTGGGCTATCTGACCCAGACTGGTCGGTGGCTGAGCATCGTCTGGTCAGACCCGCTCTTTGTGCCTGCCTGTGATGCGGCTAGCTGGAGTCAGCCTGCTGCGAAACCAGCGCTGCACCCAACCCATGCGCTCCCAACCAATGCGCTCCCAGTTGATTGGGTGCATCTCACCCCAAGCGCAGGACATCTACAAGCAGAATGGCGGCTTTCAACGGCTCGTAAGCTCTCCCTGCGGCGGCAGGGTGGCCGCAAGCTCATGCTGCGTTTGTATGAGGCAACGAAACTCGATTCCGACAACCCGGCAGTTCAGCCAGTCCAGGCCGTCTATCCCGTCCGTCAGTATGAGTGCAGCGAACAGACCCAACAGCGCAAGCTGCGCTTGCCACCCGGTTATGACGGTGCCAACTTGACAGCCGATCTGGGCTATCTCACGGCTGATGGGCGCTGGCTACAGTTAGCGAGTTCGGCACCCAGCCCGCCTCAGCTTATCGTCCAGCCGATTGCTCAGCCTGCTGCATCGACAGGTTCCCCCGATCTGCACGGGCAGTCGGTGCAGCAGTCGGTGCAGCAGGGAGCCAAGTCGTCCAATGGCATCGGGCTGGTCTCGTGGTTGCTGGAGCCGCTCATGGTGCTGGCAATTGCCCTACTTTGGCTACTCACCAACATCCTCAAGGTTTTAACTGTTGGTCTGTATCTTTGTTTGGCGCTCTTGAATGCAGTGGTGCCCCAGCTATTCAGCAGGCAGTTGGATAGGAAGCCTAATAGGCAGGGTAAGCGCCAACCGCCTCAGCAAAATTCACGCTACGGCAGCTTACCTGAAATCAATGCTAGATTTACAGGCAATATTCGCAATAGTTGATCATCGGTTGCTTATCAGTTGATCTCCCTCTATCTCCCTCTGTTGTCATTCTGGAGAGAGCATGGTTGGAATAACAAGAATTCGTTGAGCCTATCTCGAATAATTAAAAGTCGTCCAACATAACGCTCGATCTAGTGAAGCACAGCTAATTCTCAGCTCGCAAGGGCTTCGGGACGGGAAGCATACTTGGTCACCAAAAACGTTACCAAAACCTGCAATATCAGCAGTTTCAGGCTGATTTCACAATTTCTAGCGATAATGAAGCTGAGAATTCAAGCAATTTCACAAAACCTTATGAAACTAAAGCAGATTTTGACAACGGTGGCCTTGGGTGGACTGACAGCAGTTTTTGCGGTGGGCTTCGCCGCCTGCTCTAGCCCCAAGGCTCAAACCTCAGATACCGCTGAATCAATGCCGGGAATGAATCACAGCGCTGGTCCAATGAATATGGATTTGGGGCCTAAAGATGAATCGCTTGATCTGCGCTTTATCGACGGCATGATCCCGCACCACCAGGGTGGCGTAGAAATGGCGCAGGAAGCGCTGCAAAAGTCACAGCGTCCTGAAATTAAGCAGTTGGCTACCGCGATTATTACTGCGCAGGAGAAAGAAATTTCTCAGCTCCAAGACTGGCGCAAAGCCTGGTATCCGAACGTGGCAGAAACCCCGATGATGTATGACGCGAGTATGGGTCACATGATGCCGATGAGTGCCGAGGTGCGCGATACCATGATGATGAGTGGCGACTTGGGTGCAGCCGACGACCAGTTTGACCTGCGCTTCCTGAACGCGATGATTCCGCACCACGAAGGCGCACTCGATATGGCGAACCAGGTGCTGAAAAACAGTGACCGCCCAGAGATTCGCCAAATGGCGCAAGACATCCTCACCAGTCAGCAGGCTGAAATTGATCAGATGCAGCAGTGGCGCAAAGACTGGTACGGGCAGTAGGTTTAGACTGAGGTGCGTTTGAGTGGCGGCAGACGCACCGTAAAACTGCTGCCTTTGCCGAGTTCGCTCTGCACCTGAATACTGCCCAGGCAATCGCCTTGAACGCGGTAGAACCCTTCTTTCCGCATTACGCCCAAAATATGACACTGAGGAGAAGATTGAGCATTACAGCTTGTATTCATGATGCAAAGGCTGGGCAACAAGTTCTGAACGGTAGGGCTAATTACTGCAGGCTGCGTCGCCTGCGAGAAAGCGAGTCCAGTTAAAGCTGATTCTGATGCATTCGTAGCGTTAATTATGCGGGTTAAAGTGATATCCCATTGCAATAGTATTTTTGCACTAAACTATCCCTGATGGCAGCTTCGTTAGTTTGACCTCTAGATTAGTTTGACCTCTACAATGGGAGTGCAGCGTTTGATTGGCAAGATTAGCGGGAAATCTAGAACATAATTCACTCTATTGGGGGTTGCGTCGCCCGCCTAGATCTATGACATCTTCAGCCATCAGCTCTACTTTGCCTGACATCGCTGGCTATGCCATTACTGAGCAGCTCTATCTAGGCTCTCGTACAGCTGTCTATCGAGCTGTACAAACCGCAGAGCAGCGTTCGGTCGTGATTAAAGTCATGCGGCGCGACTATCCTAGCTTTGGTGAACTGGTGCAGTTTCGCAATCAGTACAGCATTGCCCAAGATCTGCCGATTCCTGGAATTGTCCAACCTCTCAGTCTCGAATTGGTTGGGAGCAGCTACGCGCTGGTCATGGAAGATGGGGGCGGTATCTCTTTAGGACAGTATATCCAGCAGCAGTCCCTGGATTTGCCAGTGGTGTTGGAGATTGCCAGCCAAATCGCCGATATTCTACATGCTTTAAGTCAGCATCGGGTTGTACATAAGGACATCAAGCCCGCCAATATTTTGATTCAGCCCGAGTCTAGACAGGTGAAGCTGATAGACTTTAGCATTGCATCTTTGCTGCCTAAAGAATCCCAGGAGATTCAAAGTCCAAATATTTTGGAAGGTACGCTGGCCTATTTATCTCCAGAACAGACCGGGCGAATGAATCGCGGCATTGATTATCGCACCGATTTCTATGCGCTAGGCGTTACCCTATATCAGCTGCTAAGCGGCAGATTACCCTTTGTCTCAGATGACCCAATGGAGCTGGTGCATTGTCATATTGCCAAGCTGCCTGTGCCGCTGGATGTGGTAAATCCGGCTGTGCCTGCGACTGTAGCAGAGATCATCGCCAAGCTGATGGCCAAAAATGCCGAAGATCGCTATCAGAGCGCACTGGGGCTCAAACATGATTTAGCGCAATGTTTGGCGCAGTGGAACGCCACAGGCCAGATCACAGAATTTGAGCTGGGGCAGCGAGACTTGAGCGACTGCTTTTTGATTCCCGAAAAGCTCTATGGCCGCGGAGCAGAAGTGCAGAAGCTGCTGGAAACTTTTAATCGGGTTGCCAACGGTCGTTCGGAGCTGATGCTGGTGGCAGGCAGCTCTGGGATTGGCAAAACAGCAGTCGTCAATGAAGTCCATAAGCCAATTGCCCAGCAGCGCGGCTATTTTATCAAAGGTAAATTTGATCAGTTCAATCGCAATATCCCGCTCTCAGCCTTTGTGCAGGCACTGCGGGATTTGATGGGGCAGTTGCTCTCTGAGTCCGACACGCAGCTGGCGCAGTGGCAGACCCAGATTTTGGCTGCTATAGGCGAGAACGGCCAAGTGCTGATCCAGGTCATTCCAGAACTGGAACAGATTATTGGTCAACAGCCCGATGTCGCAGAGCTGTCAGGCAGCGCAGCCCAGAATCGATTTAATCTGATGTTTCAGAAGTTTATCGAAGTCTTTACCACAGCCGAACATCCGCTGGTGATCTTTCTGGATGATTTGCAGTGGGCAGATGCTGCTTCGCTTCAGCTCGTAAAGCTATTGATGCAGGATAATGGCTATCTGCTGATGCTGGGTGCATATCGGGATAATGAAGTGTCACCGATTCATCCGTTCATTTTGACGATAGAGGAACTAAAGCAAGCACAGAGAGCGATTAGCACCATCACCCTGTTGCCGCTGACGTTTGACGACACGAACTGCCTAATTGCAGAGACGCTGCAATGCTCGCTGCATCAAGCGCAAAATATCACTGAAATAATCGATCGCAAAACCCAAGGTAATCCTTTTTTCACCACGCAATTTCTCAAAGCCTTGTATGAAGACGGACATATTCGCTTTGACTACGCCCGCCGTTATTGGGAATGCGACATTGCCCAAGTCAATACGCTGACGCTCACCGATAATGTCGTAGAATTTATGGCTCAGCGATTGCAGAAATTGCCCGCCGAGACGCAACTGGTGATCCAATTAGCCGCTTGTATCGGCAACCAATTTGATTTGGAGACGTTAGCTATTGTCTCAGAACAAGCGTCCACCGCTGCTGCCGCTGCCCTATGGCAAGCTCTGAAAGAAGGCTTGATTTTACCGACCAGCCAAGTCTACAAATTCTTTCAGGATTCGGAACAGACTGTTCCGGAAAATTCTCCGGAAAATTTGGTTAATCCAACCTATCGATTTTTGCACGATCGGATTCAACAAGCTGCCTACTCTTTGATTCCTGAAGTTCATGGAGCTACGATTCATTACCGCATCGGTCGCTTATTGCTGAGCCACTTCTCATCCGCCACCCAAGAAGAGCGGATCTTTGAAATTGTCGGCCATTTGAATCCCGGCAGTGGACTGATTGCCAATCTCCTTGAGCGGATCGATCTGGCGCGATTGAATCTGATCGCAGGACGCAAAGCGATGAACTCTAATGCTTATGGTGCTGCTCTCAAATATTTAAATTTGGCAATTGACCTATTACCAGATAATGCCTGGACTGATCACTATGCCTTTACCCTAGAATTGCATCACCATCGCTTAGATGTGGCTTATTTGGATACCCAATTTGAGGTTCTCGAAGCATGGGGCAAAATCGTGTTGCAACAGGCGACCTCTTTACTCGATCGGATCAAAGTTTATGAGACTCGCATTATGGCTCTGCGGTCTCAAGGGCGATTTCTGGAGGTCGTGGAAACAGGATTGCAGGTACTGAGACTATTGGGCATTGAATTTCCTGCTCAGCCGACTCCCGCCGATATTGGCGCAGCCTATGAGCAATCCCAGCAGGCTTGGCAAGGACGTGATCCTTCGAACTTGTTGGATCTACCGGCGATGCAAGACCCACAACTCATCGCCGCCATGCAAATCATGTCTAAGATTGTCCCCTCGGCGCATATTGCCGCACCCTCACTATTACCCCTGCTTAGTTTCAAGCAAGTGGAACTCTCAATTCAGCATGGAAATTCTCCAATTTCAATTTTTTCCTATGCTGACTATGGTTTGATCTTGTGTGGCATCATCGGGGATATTCCTACAGGTTATAAATTTGGGCAACTCGCTCTAGCCCTGCTAGAAAAACTGCAAATTACCGCCTTTAAAAGCAGAGCCTATTTTATTGTCAATAGCTTCACCCGTCATTGGCAAGAGCCGTTGCATCATGCAATTCCCCTGCTGTTAGAAGGCTATCGCAGTGGTTTAGATAGTGGCGATTGGGAGTGTGTGGCGCTCAATCTATTGACCTACAGTCACTATCAATATTGGGCAGGTCGAGAGATCAAGGGATTGGCTGAAGAAATGATGGCTTACCGAGAAGTCATTCAGCAAGTCAAACAGGAAGCCACCTTGAGGTCCCATGAGGCTTATCTGCAAGCAGTTTTGGGGTTATTAGGACAATCTGAATTGCCCTACCGCCTGCAAGGCACAGTTTTTGATGCTGATCAATCACTTCCACTCCTCCAATCCGCTAATGATCGGGTGGGACTCTTCCATGTTTATCTCAACCAAGCGCTGCTTTGCTATATGTTTGGGCAAGACGAACAAGCCGCCCAGCATGCTGCCCTTGTAGAAGAATATAGCGATGCTTCCTGTGGTTTCTTCCTGATGCCGATCGGGATTTTCTATACTGCGCTGATTCAGCTCAAATGCTATCCAGACGCACCACCTGAGCAGCAGGCTCTGATTCTAGACCGAGTTGTTGCCCATCAAGCAAAGCTGCAAGGTTGGGCAACTCATGCGCCGTTTAACCATCAACATCGTTGGCAATTGGTTGCTGCCGAGCAATCCCGTGTGCTGAATCAGCTGGCTCCGGCGATCGACTATTATGATTTGGCGATCGCCGGAGCCGAAGCCAACGGCTATATCCAAGAAGCAGCCCTTGCCAACGAACTTGCCGCCAAATTCTATCTCGGCTGGGGAAAAGAAAAAATTGCCCAAGACTATCTGATTAACGCCTACTACGGCTATACCCATTGGGGTGCGAAAGCCAAAACTCAAGACTTAGAACAGTGCTATCCCAACCTGCTCGCGCCCATTCTGCGACAGCAGCAGCAGTCTTTGTCAACCACTGAAACTGTTTTTGCCACAACCACGCTCACCTCATCCCAGTATCCCGGTACAGAATCCTCCACTTCTGGCAGCCCCAGCATTTCCAACACTCTTGACTTGGCCACTGTTCTGAAAGCATCTCAAGCTCTTTCCAGCGAAATTCAACTCGACAAGCTCTTGGCAATGGTATTGCATACGGTTCTTGAAAATGCTGGGGCTGATAAGGGCGCACTGCTGATGCCCCATGACAACCAATGGTTTGTCGAGGCGGTTGCCGTGATTGATCAGCCATCGCGGGTACAATCCATTGCCTTATCCGATAGCTCGGAGCTTCCCCAGAGCTTAATTCATACCGTCAAACGTAGTCTACAACCCGTGGTGATTCTGGATGCCACTACCCATCCTACCCTGGCAATGGATGCCTATGTGGTGCTGCAAACCCCCAAGAGCCTGCTCTGTACTCCAATTCTGCAACAGGGTAAACTCGTAGCCATTTTGTATTTGGAAAACAAGGTTACTGCTGGCGCATTTACGAGCGATCGCGTCGAACTGCTGAATTTCCTCTGCGCCCAAGCCGCTATTTCCCTGGAAAATGCCCGACTCTATCAACAGGCACAAACCTATGCTCAACAGCTAGAACAATCCCAACTGCAAATTGTCCAAAGTGAAAAAATGGCATCGCTCGGCAATCTTGTAGCAGGTGTTGCTCATGAAATCAATAACCCGATCGGCTTTCTGAATGGAAGCATCAATAATGCCAAAGAATATGTGCAGGATCTGCTAGATTATGTTGCTTTATATCAACAGCACCATCCTAACGCTGTCGCTCCTGTGCAAGATAAAGCAGAAGAGATTGACCTCGAATTTTTAAGCAAAGACTTACCTAAACTGCTGAGTTCGATGAAAGGAGCAACCGATCGCATCAAAGGCATTAGCACCAGCTTACGTACCTTTTCTCGTGCTGATACTGAACACAAAGTCAAAGCGAATCTACATGAAGGGATTGATAGTACGATTCTGATTCTAAAGTATCGACTCAAAGCCAATGAATTTCGGCCTGCCATTGAGATCATCAAAGATTATGGTGATCTGCCATTGGTAGACTGCTTCCCTGGGCAACTCAATCAAGTGTTTATGAACATTCTGGCAAATGCGATCGATATGTTTGACGACATCGTCCAAACTCAACCCTTTGCTGAACTAGAAGCCCATCCTCAACAGATTAGAATTCGCACAGCCAACCAGGCCAACCAGGCGCAGATTCAGATTAGTGACAATGGTAAAGGGATGACAGAGGAAGTAAGGGCACGAATTTTTGACCATTTGTTTACTACCAAAGGCGTGGGGAAAGGCACGGGACTGGGCTTGGCGATCGCTCGTCAAATTATTGAAGAAAAGCATGGAGGGAAAATAGCCTGTCATTCTACCCCTGGAATAGGGACTGAATTTGTAATTCAGATTCCTCTATCCTGCCCTGAGATCCATCCGTAGAATTATATGTCTGCTTCAAGGGCTTAGTCTGTCTGTTGACCGCTGAGCTGACTGCTAAGCCAACATAATCGATCGTTCATTATCCTATTTTTTAAGATAACTTTATGAATTCTCAACCTCATCCATCTAACTTAGTCTTGGAGCCTCAATCGCCCAGCTCAGAGCATCGTCATTGGGAAACCGATTTAAAGCTCATCGTTGAAGGCATCGCCTCTCAAATTGGAACAGATTTTTTCCGAGTTTGCGTTCGGTATTTAGCAGAATTGCTGCAAATTCGCTATGCGTTCATTGCAGAATTTATTGACGGTGACAATCCAAAGGCTAAAGTTTTAGCCTTTTGGGCGGGAGATGATTTTGGGGCAAATTTTGAGTATGTTCTGACCGGAACTCCTTGCGGTATTGTTGTAAACCAAGGACTGCAAATTTACGAGAGTGAGATTCAGCAAAAATTTCCTGAAGACATCGACCTCGTCACAATGGGGGCAGAAAGTTACTTGGGAATTCCCATATGCAACAGTCAAGGGAAAACAATCGGCCATATTGCAGGCTTACATGTTCAACCCCTGACTCGTAGCTATGAGGAGCAGGCAGCCATCCTCAAAATTTTTGCAGCTCGTTCTGCTGCGGAAATTGAGCGACAGCTTACCGAACAAGCGCTGAAACAGCAGAATCTACGCCTGGAGGAAGCGCTGATGCAGCTCAAGCAGACTCAGGTTCAACTCATTCATGCTGAGAAAATGTCGAGCTTGGGGAATATGGTTGCTGGAATTGCCCATGAAATTAATAACCCGATTAGCTTTATTCATGGGAATCTAGATCACGCCCATCAATACTTTGACAATCTACTCAAACTCATTCAACTTTATCAACAGGAATATCCTCAGCCCCATCCCGTGATTCAAGACGAACTTGAAACGCTTGATTTCGACTTCATTCAAACCGATCTCAAGCAATTATTCCGGTCAATGCAGGCTGGCTCTCAGCGTATTGGAGAAATTGTTCAGTCCTGTCGAAATTTTTCGCGATTAGACGAATCTACCTCCAAGTTTGCGGATATTCATGAAGGGTTAGAATCAGTATTAATTATCGTGGAAGGTCGTCTTCAATCTAGTGAGCTATCTTCGAGAATTGAAGTGGTTAAAGAATACGGAGATCTACCTCAAATTTATTGCTTTCCAGCACAACTAAACCAGGTTTTTTTGAACCTTCTAAATAATGCCATTGATGCCTTGAAAGAGGCAGATCAAAAGCGCACTCTTGATGAGAGTGTTGCAAATATCAATACAATTCGGATTCGAACTGTTTTGACCGCAGAGCAGCAAATTGAGATCTCGATTTCAGATAATGGTTTGGGAATTTCAAACGAGACTCAATCTAAAGTATTCGATCCTTTCTTTACGACTAAACCTGTGGGTAAAGGGACGGGATTGGGGTTGTCTATCAGCTATCAAATTATTACTGACCTTCATAGAGGAGCAATCGAGGTCGATTCACACTCAGGACAAGGGACAACCTTCACAATTCGACTCCCAATAGAATAATTGCGGATCGACTGTTGACGACGAAAGACGTGGGTAAGGGGACGAGATTAGGATGGGCGATCGCTCATCAAATTGGGGGTCTGGATGTCACCTTGGGGAAGGATGTCGCCTACATGCTCAAAATACTGGCTGCCGCTCTCCCCAACCCAGTCAAACCCTGGGATCCAATCGTCGATAACATTTGAGGTGCGCTTACCCTGCTTATTGCTGAGCAGATTCCGGTAGAATAGTACTTCCGGTAGAATAGTACAAACGCTGCGGCGCTTTCGACTATGACTTCGACTTCCCTGATTCCCTCTAAATTTAGGAAACCTGAAGTCTTCTCCCCCAGCTCAGACGGTGAACCTTTGGCAGATTCAGTTCACGTTGACGCGATTATCAACGCGGTGGTGGCGCTGCGTCACGATTTATCAGCACAGCCCGCGCTCGTCTTGGCCGATCAGTTTCTCTACTACGCTGAAGGCGCTGAAGGCTTTCCGAAGCTGCGGGTTGCGCCCGACATTATGGTGATTTTCGACCTGTCGTCCGGTTCCAGAGATCACTTCAAAACCTGGACAGAAGGCCAGTCGCCTGCCATTATTTTTGAAATTACCGCTGCTGGAACCCGCGATCGCGACGAGACGTTTAAGCGCAATCTTTACGAACAGCTCGAAGTCCCAGAATACTGGCAGTTTGCCCCCAGAGGCGAATGGATTCCGGAGCGGCTCAAAGGCTGCCGACTCGAAGCTGAAACCTACCAGCCCATTACCGCAGGGATGGATTCTGATGCCTAATTTGGCACTGCATCCGCTGCCGCCGCCCAGTTGTCCGGGGCTAGCCGTTACTGCACTTGCGCCCATGCAGGACGTAACAGATCTGTTTTTTATGCAGGTGATTGCCAGCTACGGCAGTCCAGACTACTTTTTCACCGAGTATTTCCGGGTGCATCCTAGCTCGACGCTCGACAAAAAAATTCTGCGCTCGATTACCGAAAACCCGACCCAGCGCCCCGTCTTTGCCCAGATGATTGGCGAGAGCATCCCCGATCTGGTGCGGACAGCGAAACTGCTCAGCCGCTATCCGGTGGCAGGCATTGATCTAAATATGGGCTGTCCGGCTCCGCGTATCTATCGCAAAAACGTCGGCGGTGGGCTGCTGCGCGACCCTGAAAAGGTGAACCAGATTTTGGGGGAGCTACGGCAGGCGGTATCGGGGCGGCTTAGCGTCAAGATGCGGATTGGCTTTGAAGACACGGCCTCTTTTGAAAAGATGCTGGCGCTGATCAACCGCCACGGTATAGATTTGCTCAGTCTGCATGGCCGAACAGTGAAGCAGATGTATCACGGTGCAGTGGATTACGACCGAATTGCTCAAGCTGTACAGCAGCTCAACTGTCCGGTGCTGGCGAATGGTAATGTGACTTCGGCGACTTCGGCAGCGGCGGTGCTGGCGCAAACGGGGGCGGCTGGCGTGATGGTGGGGCGCTCGGCGATTCGGAATCCCTGGATTTTTCGGCAGATTCGGCAGTATTTGAGCGGTCAGGCTGTCACGCCAGTTAAGCTCGCAGAAGTGCGCGAATATATTGAACGCCTGCGCCAAACAACAGCTGCGCTGACTGTGCCGGAGCGAGCGCGGGTCAGCTATTTGAAAATGTACCTGAACTATATTGCTCAGAGCGTGGATGCTGAGGGCGCTTTTCTGCGCGAGATGCGGCTAGCACAAACCGAAGCTCAACTTTGCTCAGTCTTGGATCGGCATTTGCTGAGCGATCCAAATGCGCGGTTCAATCTTGAGCCTTATCCGGGACTGTTGGCGCGTCCTGGTTCTGAAGCGGCTAGACCAACCAGTGCTGCTGAGCAAATCTGCGTCGGCAGCGCTGGCTAGCCTGGGCTTATCGCAGCAGCACGCTCATAAACTTACCTTGCGCGAATGGTGCGGGAACCATTGGCGAGAACTGGTTGCGGTCGGTAATCATCTGCCGCACGTACATCTCGCTGATGATGTGGTTGACTTGCTCTCGCGTCCCGACAATCCAAATTTGTGCCTGATGGCCAAGCGACTCCGGCAGACGTTCGTTGAACTCTGTAGACATGATTATTTGCCTCAATTTTGGTTATGGGTTTGAAAGCCTAAGGCGTTGAGTCACCTGACCACATGCGTGAACGAAGCGAGCGCGATGTAAAATCGACTCAGCCTTGCTTCCCGGCGTGAACGGGGAGTCGGGTTAGCTGGCTAGTTGTGTTCCACCACTTCTAGTCAGCGACGCCTTAAGCTTTTACCTGTCCTGACTGCTTCACGCAATCAGTTGGAAAATCATAAGCTGAAACTCTGGCTGAGCGCAAGTGGGGAGGGGAGAATTTTTACGTTTGGTGAGATTGGGCTAGTCAGGTAGATCATCTAAAGAATTGCTGAAGCTTGTCCGCCCAAATGGATATGAGGGCTAATATGCGGATAGTTGTCCGCCTAAATACCCGATTTGGGCAGATATGCGAATAGTTGTCCGCCTAAGTAGCTCTAGCGGCGATATGGTTGGATGCAGTCCGTCTATACACCTGCTGAAGGGTAGATAGGCGGATGTTGTCCGTCTACATAGTAGTTAGACTGCGAAAAATCAGCCCAATAGACATCTCAAAAAAATCAATAAAATTATTGGAAATATAGACATGTCTGATGAAATTAAGGTTTGCTCAGTACCAGTATTCTCCGAAGGCGTAGAGTCCAGTGAGCTTTACCTGGTCGGACTGACTGCATATTTATGGATCGCTGGAATGACTTTGCGCGTGCGATTTTTGGATGGAGAGCCTATCGTTCAAAAGAAGGTTGAAGTAGTTGCCCATCAATGGAGCCAGTTTGCAAATATTAAGTTCCAGTTTGGTAATGATCTTAATGCAGAAATCCGAATTTCATTCACGAGGAAAGGATCTTGGTCTATGTTGGGTACAGATGCCTTGCTAGTCAATCGCGACGAACCAACAATGAATTTTGGATGGCTGAAAGCTGATTCACCCGACGAAGAATATTCAAGAGTTGTATTGCATGAATTTGGTCACGCTCTCGGATTTACACATGAGCATAAACATCCTGAGTCTGGGATCAAATGGAATCGAGAAGCCGTTATTGACTATTATCGTCGAACTAATGGATGGAATGAAGATGCGACTACAAGGAATGTGCTGCAAGCAGAAAGTAAAGATCGAACACAATATTCGGCGTTTGATCGTGAGTCGATCATGCTTTATGCGATTCCTGCAGAATTAACAACTGATGGTTTCTCTACTGGTTGGAATACGCAACTTTCAGCAACCGATAAACAGTTTGCTCAAAGGCTTTACCCTGGAACTCCTCCTGGAGCCAAGATAACCACAATTCTCTACGTGCGTCCATTTGATGGTCGAACCTTTGGTCCAGTCACATCAAGTCAAGTAGTATCAGAGGGAGATGGATGGCGTGGTTGGAGTTGGGATGGTAGCACAGCCTCATACTTAGCTGTTGATGAGAAACGGCAAACCTGGCTTTATGTGCGTCCATTTGATAGTCGAACCTTCGGTCCAGTCACATCAAGCCAAGTAGTATCAGAGGGAGATGGATGGCGTGGTTGGAGTTGGGATGGTAGCACAGCCTCATACTTAGCTGTTGATGAGAAACGGCAAACCTGGCTTTATGTGCGTCCATTTGATGGTCAAACCTTTGGTTCAGTTACGTCAAAACAATTAGTATCAAGAGGAGATGGATGGCGTGGTTGGAGTTGGGACGGTGCCACGGCTTCATACTTAGCAGTGGGGTAAATTGGATCATCAACATCAATGCATCTAAAAAAGATCGCTCGATCTATAGGCGTGCGGGCACTATGCTCAATTAGCATTGAAGCCTTGTAATCCTTATTAGGAGCTAATCATAAAGCACAGTCTAACATTGAGATGGAGCGGACAAACCAAGTTCTGGTTATGAGTTCAAGGCTACTACTGCCGCTCATCTCAGCCGTTATAAGCATGGGGAGAATGTGTGAATAGATTCAGGGGTAGAGAGTTTCCGGCATTCTCGGAGCACGACGGTTTTGCGGTCGTCGAGGGCCAGAAGCAAAAGATTGCGGCAGACATTAACGGTCAGGCCGACAACTACATTCTTAACGTCAACAAGGCGGAGTACGTAGCACACCTTGTCAGTACATACACGATCAATCCGCTTGAAATCCACGCGGACCAGTTGAGCGTATCGACCGAGGAACGATTGATTCCTGCCGAGATGCACCCACACTCCTTCTACGTTCACGCTGGCAAGTCATACCCAAAGGATGTGCTGACGTTTCACTTGCCGTTTACGGGACAAGCTGAACTTCTCAAGGTTCGCGCCAGCACTTTCAGCATGTCGGCTCCGCGAATTTCTGTTAAAGGGCAAGAGATCATCTTTGAATTTATCAACTTCAACATGGATGCTCAGTCCATTAAGAGAGAAGCCGATAGCAGAGTCGCGCAACTCGTTTCGCAAAACGCACACCTTACCCGAGACCTTACGGCGTTCAATGGCTCAATTGAGCAGATTGCCAATCAAGTGTTTGACGCCAGGAAGTCCCATCTGCTGAAGAAGGGCAACTTGCTCTCCGCGCTGGGAGTGCCTATCCGAAAATCCGACAACGCGCCTACAACCTTTGCCGTTACCGCGAAGCGGACTCCCGCCATTCAGGCCAAGCCAAAGCCTGTCGTTACCGAAAAGGGATACAAACCGGAGCCGGCGCTCGATAATTCTATCTATCAGCAGATACTGAAGATCACGCACGATGTCGGGAAGCAGTTTGAAAGACTGCCCAGCACCTATGCAGGAAAGGAAGAAGAGCATCTGCGAGACCACTTTTTGCTCATATTGGAGCCAAACTTCGAGGGAAGTGCTACCGGAGAGACTTTCAACAAGTCGGGTAAAACGGACATCCTTCTACGGCACGACGGAAGCAACATCTTCGTCGGTGAGCTCAAGTATTGGCGAGGAAAGAAGGGCTATCTTGATACGATCACGCAGCTTCTGTCCTATCTAACATGGCGAGATTCAAAAGCAGCAGTTATCGTCTTTGTGCCAAACAAAGAGTTCACTTCCGTTCTCAGTACAATTGAACAAGCAACAACTGAGCATTCGAATTACCTTGGCTTCGTTTCAAAGCCTGAGCTCGGGTGGTATCAGTATCGCTTTCACGTTAATGGCGATCGAAACAGAGAAGTGCAACTTGCCGTTCAAGCGTTTCATTTGTCGGTATAACGCCATGCTTATAACAACAGCTTCAGGGTGAAAGAAACTGTCAATGAATCAGCGACAATTAAGCCTTTTAGTTCTGGATGAGTTTTAGTTTCTTAGAAGGCAGCAAATGAGATGGATACTCCTCGAAAAATGGCGGTGAACGAATACACAAAGTACTTGGTTTTGAAGCAGGGCTATTTCATTCCAATTGTGAAACTGATATGGTAGTTAGGCCATCTCTCAAACCCTGACCTCGATGCCTCAACTTGCTATCGTCGAAGCCTTTGCC
>JAESFP010000162.1_pt1 | contig 39114 bp, 34 predicted proteins | sample 9266181 | NCBI WGS metagenome assembly JAESFP01 (sample SAMN14502547, study PRJNA617102) | algae metagenome | isolation source: Pegethrix bostrychoides GSE-TBD4-15B and co-occurring heterotrophs from... | place: USA: Grand Staircase-escalante National Monument, Utah | collected 2006-08-15 | reverse complement strand
AAGAAGATCATCTGCATGCCGATGATCTTCTTGTAGACCTCAGGCGCCTCGATGATTTCGACCAGCAGCGCCTTCAGCGCCGCGCCGCACTCGACGGGCCGCCCCCAGCGCGCCTTGATATACTTGGCGAAAGCGGTGACGTGGCGCGCCTCTTCGCGGGTCTGGTTGGCGGCGTATTCCTGCGCGCCCTGGTCCAGCAGCACGTGGCAAAGCGAAGCCGAGAGGTTCAGCGCCCCCTGCTCGCCATGCAGGATCGAGGAGAAGTTCCAAAGCTGCATGTTGTTGATGAAGGCGATGCGTTCCTTCGGGTCGGTCAGGGTCTGGGCCACATAGGGCAGCTTCAGGACCGGGTTCATCTCCTCGGGCGTCATCGCGACATTCTCGATGTCGAATGGCTCGTCGAAGTCGATGTACTTCTTGTCGAGCGGATCCCAGAAGTGATCGTGGGTGGCCGAGATGATCTTGTCGAAGGCCGTCGAGCGCGCGCCGTAGCGGTCGAGATCCAGCATCGACTCGAAGTCGTCCGGCGCGACCGCGCCATACATGACATGCTTGGTGATGTTGCCGTCGGCCATCGGGAATCCTCCGCGAAGTATCGACCGCCTGTCTTCAGCAGGCGCTTGAAGATAAGGAAGGATCGCGCCGAACAGCGTTATCGTCAAAGAAAATGACGACCGCGTCAGCATTCAAACTTAGTTTGGATTGCCCGAGGGCCCGCCCGCTCCGCTCATCCGAGCCTGGCCAGGATGAGCGGATCTGAGGCGGCCTACTCCGCCGCGATGGAAACGTTGGCGGCGACCCGGTCCTTGAAGTTGATCTTCTGGAGGTACTTGATCCCCTCCTCGGCGATGTCGTCACCGACCATCTTGTCGCCCTCGGCCTTCAACTCCTCCATGTCGACATAGAGGCCGTAGAAGGCTCGGGTGCGGTCGGTGATGATGCCCGCATTGAGCAAGGTCTTGATCAACACCCGGAAGATGTTGCTCGCCTCCTTCATGTCCTCGCGGCGAGCCTCGTCGGTGGCGATGAGCTGAATCTCCTCCAGCACCCTGGCCGGATCGAGATCGAACTCGGCATAGAGGGCGACCTGTTCCGACGGCGAGACCAGGTTGAAAAGCACGGCCTGGAAGCAGTGCGCGGCCCAATCCTCGACGATCTGATGCTCGGCCTCCGACAGCTTCGGAATGGTCCGGTCGGCCCAGATCTTCCCGAACTTATGGTGGAAGGCCTCGTCGGTCATGACGAGCTGCATCAGCTGGCGGCCGAGCGGGTCGTTGAGCTTCTGGTAGAAGGTCGCGAAGGCGCCCATGGCCAAGCCCTCGACCAGCATCTGCATGCCGATGATCTTCTTATAGACCTCGGGGCTGGCGATGATGTCGACCAGCAGATCCTGCAGGACCTTGGAGCATTCGATCGGTCGGCCCCAGCGGGCCTTGATGTACCTGGCGAAAGCGGTGACGTGACGGGCTTCTTCGCGGGTTTGGTTGGCGGCGTATTCCTGCGCGCCCTGGTCCAACAGCACGTGGCAGAGCGAGGCCGACAGGTTAAGCGCGCCCTGCTCGCCGTGCAGGATCGAGGAGAAGGAGTAGAGCAGCGACTTGTTCACGAACTGGGCGCGCAACTCGGGCGTATTGAGCTTGTCCTTGACGTAGTCCGTCTGCAGCGCCGCGACCAATTCCTCGCCGACCAGCGGCTGGGTCTGCATGTCCCAGGGCGCCGAGAAGTCGATGTATTTCGGATCGAGCGGGTCCCAGAAGTGGTCGTGGGTGGCCGAGATGATCTTGTCGAACGCCGTGGAGCGCGCGTTGTAGCGGTCGAGATCGAGCATCGACTCAAAGTCGTCCGGCGCTACGGCCTCGTAGATCAGGTCCTTGGTGATGTTGCCGTCAGCAGACATGTCGAGGCTCCGATGAACAGGGTCCCTTGAACCCCAACACCGTTACGCCAGCGGGTCAAAGATAAATGACGACCCCGTCAAATTTGTAATGAACCTTGATTGCTCAAGCTTTTTCGACCGCTCACCCCCACGCGGCCCCGCGGGACGGCAAAATGAAAAGCGGCGCTCCAGCTGGGCTGGAGCGCCGCCTAGATCGCGGCTTTCGCCGGAATGAGAAGAGCGCCTACTCGGCGGCGATCGAGATCGCCTTGCCGATGCGGTCCTTGAAGTTGATCTCCTGGAGGTACTTGATCCCCTCTTCGGCGATGTCGTCGCCGACCATGCGATCGCCCTCGGAGCGGAGCTCCTCCAGGTCAACATACATGGCGTAGAAGGCCTTGGTGCGGTCGGTGATGATGCCGGCGTTCAGCAGCGTCTTCACCAGCACGCGGAAGATGTTGGATTGCTCCTTCATGTTCTCGCGGCGGGTTTCGTCGGTGACCATTTCGGCCATCTCGGCGATCACGCGATCCGGGTCGAGGCCGAATTCTTCGTAGAGATCGCGCTGCTGGCTCGGCGACACGAGATTGAACAGCAGGGTCTGGAAGCAGTGCGCCGCCCAGGTCTCGATAATCTCGTGCTCGGCTTCCGTCAGATGCGGGATGGTCCGGTCGGCCCAGATCTTCCCGAACTTATGGTGGAAAGCCTCGTCGGTCATGACGAGCTGCATCAACTTCTTCCCGAGCGGGTCATTGATATTGTTGAAGAAGGTGGCGAAGGCGCCCATGGCCAGGCCCTCGACCAGCATCTGCATGCCGATGATCTTCTTGTAGACCTCCGGGCTGCCGATGATGTCGATGAGCAGCGTCTTCAGGGTCGGGCCGCACTCGGCCGGGCGGCCCCAGCGCGCCTTGATGTATTTGGCGAAGGCGGTGACGTGGCGCGCCTCTTCGCGGGTCTGGTTGGCGGCGTATTCCTGCGCGCCCTGGTCCAGCAGCACGTGGCAGAGCGAGGCCGACAGGTTCAGCGCACCCTGCTCGCCATGCAGGATCGACGAGAACGAGCGCAGCGCCGATTGGTTGGCGAAACGGACGCGGGTCTTCCAGTCGCTCAGATGGTTCGACACATAGTCGGTGCCCAGCGAGATGATCATGTCCTCGGGGAGGAGCATCTCGTTTTCCATGTCGAAGGGCTCATCGAAGTCGATGTACTTCTTGTCGAGCGGATCCCAGAAATGGTCGTGGGTGGCGGAGATGATCTTGTCGAACGCCGTCGAGCGCGCGCCGTAGCGGTCGAGGTCCAGCATCGACTCGAAGTCGTCCGGCGCCACGGCCTCATAGATGATGTCTTTAGTGATGTTGCCGTCGGCGGCCATAGGTCGTCCTCCTCGACAGGGCGCGGTTATGCACCCGCTGCTTCCTCGTTCCGGAAACCCTCTCAACAGAACAACGATCAGTCAAGAAAAATGACGCGCGCGTCACCTTTGTCCGACGAGCCCGCCGTACGCGCAGGCGACGCCATGAAGGTCTCGGCCCCCGAAGCGGCGCGTCAGGATGCTCAGGTCATGCCGCCGGCTCGACCGCCTTCGACCGGGCGGCCAAGATCGTCCCATCGAAATCGCGGCTAAGGCCCTAGTCGGCGGCCGCTTCGATGGACTCGATGTCAGGATCGGACAGGCCGAAATGGTGGCCGATCTCATGGACCAGCACATGGCTGACCAGATCGGCCAGGGTGACATCTCCCCGCTCGGCCCACTCATCGAGGATCGGGCGCCGATAGAGAAACACTCTCGAAGGCCCCGGATTGGGATCGAAGACCGAGCGGTCGGCGAGGTTCACGCCTTGATAGAGGCCGGTCAGTTCGAAGGCGTCCTCGATGCCGAGTTCGTCCAACACCTCGACAGTGGCGAAGTCATCGACGCGGAACACGACCTCCCCGGTCATGTTGCGGAAGCCCTCCGGCAGGGCGGCGAAGGCGGCCTCGGCCAAGGCGGCGAGGTCGTCGAGGGATGGGGCGCGTCCAGCGTAAGGGTCACTCATCAGGAACGACTATATGGGGAGCCTCGGGCAAGCGCCGCTCGAAAAGCCCGATATCGAGCGGCTGTTGCGGCTTCACCGGTTGAAGCGGCTGGCGCGTATAGGCCTGCAGCGTATCGGCGTCGACCGCGTCGCGGCCGCGTTTGCGGGCGTGACGCGCCTGGGGTCCGCCCACCTTCAGGATCGGCGCCGCCCCGATCCGCCAATAGGAAATCATCACCCGCCAGACGGTGGCCGCCGGCTCCCCCTGATGCGCGGGCCAGCGATGCCCTTCGGTGAAGGTCGGGGCGACCGGCGCCGGGGCCCGAATTCTCCCGGCGCGCGGCGCTACCTGTTGCACAAGGCGCAGAATGCGGTCCTCGCTGGGCAGGGACACCGTGCGACCCGGACGATCGTCCTCGATCCGGCCGGGATGCGCGTCGAGGGCCGCTTCACGTGTCGCATAGTCCGGCCCGACGGGTTCGGTCACGAAAGCGACCACATCCCCGGCGATCTCCCGGGCCTCGCGTTCGCGGGCCGCGCGCCCGCGGGGCTGCGAGAGCGCAAGACGGGCGTCCGTGGCCACCGGATAGAGGATCGCAGTCATGGGGGGATCATCGCCGAAATGCGCGGACCAAACTATGGTCCTTGAGATGATTCGCCGCCCTCACGGAACGGCGGCGATGGAGCACGGATGAGCGAGCAAGAACTGATCCTGGGAGCCATCGCCGGTGCGGTGCTGCTCGCCCTGTGCGCCATGGCCTGGCTGGTGGACCAACGTCGGCGCAATGACAACCGCCTGGACGAGTTGCGAGCCAAGATCGCCGAGCTTGAGGCCGGCGCCGAAGCGGCCCAAGCCTCGGCCGAGGCCTTCGATTCCGCCCTGCTTTCCGTTGACGACGGCCATGCCCAACTCGCGTCGGGCGAAGAAAGCCTGGCATTGTGCGCCGAGGCGCTGGGCCTGGCCCATACCGATCCGCAGGGGGTCGTCTCGGCTCTGATGCGCGCCGACCCCGATCACGCGCGCCGACTGCGCGCATTGTTCGAGCGGGGCGAGGCCTGCGCTTTCGACGTGCAGGGCGTGGGCGGCCTGGTGGCCGTCGAGGGCCGCGCGGCCGGCGCGCTTGCCTGGTTGCGGCTCTCGGCGGTGATGGGCGAGGCGGCCGGCCTGCCGACCGCTCCCCGTCTCGCCGCCTTCCTCGACGCACGGCGCTCGCCGGCCTGGATCGCCGCGGCGGACGGCAGCCCCGTATGGGTCAACGCCGCATGGCTTGCGGCCGCCGGCGCGGCCACCCTTGAAGAGGCGAAGGTACGCGGCGCCTCCTTCGACAAGGGCGCCGACAGCTTGGCCAGCGAGGCGGCCAATCTGGGCCAACAGCGCGAAACCCTGCGCTGGACGACCTTCGGCGGCCGCCGCCGCGCCTTCCAGGTCATCGCCCAGCCGCTGGAAGGCGGCGGCGTCGGGGTCTGGACCGAGGACCTGACCGAGACCGAAGAGTTGCGCGAGGCGCTCAAGCGCCATGTCGAGGCCCACGACGAGACCCTCAACCACATCGCCGACGCGGTCGCCATCTTCGGCGAGGGCAAGCGACTGATGTTTCACAACACCGCCTTCGCCGACCTCTGGGGTCTGGAGCCGGCCTGGCTGGCCGAGCGCCCGACCCACGGCGAGGTCCTGGACCGCCTGCGCCAGCGCCGCCGGCTGCCCGAGACGGTGGACTACGCCAAGTGGAAGGCCGCCGAGCTCGATCGCTATGAAGAGACCTCCTCCGGCCCCGACGATCTCTGGAGCCTGCCAGAGGGCCGGACCCTGAAGGTCGGCCGCCAGCCTCACCCGATGGGCGGGGTGGTGCTGCTGTTCTCAGACATCACCGGCGAACTGCGCCTAAAGGCGCAGTACAACGCCCAGATCCAGGTTCAGCAGGCCACGCTGGACAAGCTGAACGACGCTGTCGCGGTGTTCGGGTCGGACGGCCGCCTGCGCCTGCACAACGAGGCCTTCGAACGCTTCTGGAACATCACCGACGCCCAGCTCGAGCAGGCCCACGACTTCGAAGGCGTGGTCGATCTCTGCGTGCCCCGGCTGCACGACATGGGCTTCTGGCGTGAGCTGAAGGGTCGCGTGGCCGACCCCGACCCCCAGGCTCGGGCGCCCATCTCCGGCGAGGTGAAGACCTCCGACTCCCGCATCGTGGTCTACCAGTCGAGGCCGTTGCCCGACGGCGCGACCCTGATCGCGTTCGGCGACGTCACCGACGCCCGCAAGCTGGAACGGGCGCTGGCCGACCGCTCGGCCGCCCTGGCCGAGGCCGAGCGCCTGAAGCGCGATTTCGTCGGCAACGTCTCCTATGAGCTGCGCACCCCGCTCACCACCATCATCGGCTACTCCGAACTACTTGAACGGTCGGGCGAGAACCTGTCGGAGCGCGGCCGAGGCCACGCCGCGGCGGTGCGCACCGCCGCCACCCAGCTCGCCCGCTCCATCGACGACGTGTTGGACATGGCCCAGATCGACGCCGACGAAATGGCCCTGGATCTCGAGGATGTCCGCGTCGCCGAACTTCTTGGCCAAGCCGCCGAACGCTGGGCCAAGGACGCTGAGGCGGCCGGCGTGACCATCAAGGTCGAGCGGCCCGACGACATCGGCCTGATCCGGGGCGACATCAAACGCCTGACCCAAACCCTGGACCACCTCACCGAAAACGCCGTGCGCCAGACGCCGGCGGGCGGCTTGGTCACCATCGCCGCCCGCCGGGCGCTGGGCGAGATCCAACTGCAGGTCACCGACACCGGGCGCGGCATCCCATTCCACGTCCAGGCGCACATCTTCGACCGGTTCATCGGGCGCGAACGCGGCGGCCCGGGCCTAGGCCTGGCCTTGGTCAAGGCGTTGGTGGAGCTGCATGGCGGCTGGGTGGCCCTGGAAAGCGAACCTGGATCGGGCGCGACCTTCACCTGCCATCTACCCGAAGCCGCCCAGGGCGCGGCCGGTCATCCGGAGCTTCGCTTTTAGCTGCGCCATAAGCGGAGCCTTTTGGGAACCTCGGCGTTTACTACAGCGAGGGGCGTGTACGGCCCTGGCTTGAACGAAGGTGACCGATGGACATCCAGACGCTCGCGGACGACGCTTTCAAGACCGAACTCACCGGCTTGATCCCGCAAATGCGCGCTTTCGCACGCTCGCTTTGCCGGGACGCGACAGCCGCCGACGATCTGGCCCAGGACGCGCTCCTGAAGGCCTGGAACAATCGGGCCAGCTATCAGGCCGGCACGAACATGAAGGCCTGGACCTTCATGATCCTTCGTAATCAATTCTATTCCGACAAGCGCCGCTCGTGGCGCTCGACGCAGCTCGACCCGGAAGTCGCCGAGCGCACCCTGGTCGCGGTGTCCAACCCGATCGCCAGCCTGGAGCTGGACGAGGTGCGCCGCGCGCTCGCCAAGTTGCCCGAAGACCAGCGCGAAGCGCTGATCCTGATCGGCGCCGGGGGACTGTCCTACGAGGAAGTCTCGGAAATCTGCGGCTGCGCCATCGGCACCATCAAGAGCCGCGTCAGCCGCGCCCGTGATCGCTTGGCCGCCCTTCTGGAAGACGGCGCCTATGACCAAGACGACATGCTACCGTCAAGCGCCATGGGCAACCTAATCGCCCAACTCGACTCATTGCGTGGGACGGCAATCGCCGCCTAGCGAAGCGCCCGGCGCGACCATCCCGAATAGGTGAAGTTCGCCCTTTCAGGGACTTTAGCGTAGCAGTAGCCGGTCAGTCCGGAACTGCTTGGAAATTGCGCCCGCAGCATCGCGCCTGCGGGCGCTTTTTCGTGGTCGACGCGGAAGGACCAGCCGACCGGCATATTGGCCGAGCCTGGGAAATGCTTCAGCACATCAGGCCTTGAGGCCTGGGGCGCGATTGACAGAACCTGCATGCCATCGACGTAGACATCCACCGCCTCAACCATCGCCCCCGGGGTGCGCTCAATCGCCCAGCCGGTGAACTCAATTTCACCTGTCGGCAGGATAGTGACGCTTTCGAAGCCCGCCATCGGGGTGCTGGCTACCATGAGCTTTGAAATATCGACCCCCGGCGCGCCGATCACGTAGAGGTCCTGGTTTTCGTAAAGCCCCTTAGGGAAACGTCGCCAGCTCAGCCCAGAGCCAAGGCGGTCGATCGCCGTAGCCACGAAGCTCTCTGTCACATAGGACATGCCGTAGATTTCGAGATCGAGAGAGCCGCTCTCGCTGAAGCGTAAATAGCGCAGCCCAGCCGGATCCATGACTTCGCCAGCCGGCAAGATCGCCTCGTCATGAACACTGAAGGCCAGAACGCCCCGGTCGCTGATCAACTTGTAGAGGCGGGCCAGCCATTGGTGGAACAGCTCGGTTGGCAAATGCGAGAACATCGACCCGACCAACACTATGTCGTGGTCGCCCGTATGCTTGAAGGCGGCGGGGTCCTTGGCAGAATGCACGCCATTGATCCCGAAGGTCGCGACCTGCCAGTCGATGGCTTGATGATAGATGTCAGCGACATAGATCTGCTCAGGGCGCAGACGCTGCTCCAGCAGGCGCGTTAGCCGCCCCCAGCCAGACGCGAAATCCAGCACTGTGCCCAGTTTGCCATAGCCACCGAATACGCCATGAGCGATCTGATTGTAGGCGTCTCCGAGCCGCATCGTCGACTCGACGAACTTGAAAGCCGAGATCGAAGCGTCGAACTCGTAATTCGGCAGGATGGCGTTGAAGAACATCTCGTCCGCGCCGGGCAGCGGCTTGCAGAACGTGATGGGATCAATGCCGTGGAGCCGCAGATAGTCTTCGATGAAGGCCCGATAGGTAGGGTCTACCCGATCGAACGACAGATCCTGCGAAGGGTGCTCTGCAGTCACGCTAGAGGTCTCCGGCCCGGCGCGCATAGGTGGCGCCGGACCGGGCTATAGCACTCGCTCCCATCGCAAGACAGGGAGCGGAGACCTGTTTTAGTGCTGGCTTTCCGGCATCCGCACGACGAGACCGTCGAGCGCGTCGCTGACCTTGATCTGGCAGGACAGGCGGCTGTTGGGTTCCACGTTCTCGGCGAAATCGAGCATGGAATCTTCCATGGCCGAGGTCGAACCGGTCTTGTCCTGCCAGGCGGCGTCCACATAGACGTGACATGTCGCGCAAGCGCAGGCGCCGCCGCAGTCAGCGTCGATGCCAGGGACGTTGTTCTTCACAGCGCCTTCCATCACCGTCAGGCCATTCTTCACGTCGATGACGTGTTCGGTGCCGTCGTGCTCGATGTAGGTGATCTTGGCCATTTACTCCCCTTCGCCGCTTTTTATGCAGCGACCTCTTTCATGGATACGGACGTGTCGGCAAGCCGGTCGAGATTGACCGGCTTACGGTTGGCGATGAGCTGTTTGCCCATCATGAACTCCGGGGGCGAGTTGATCGCCTCCACGGCTTGGACCTGATCGCCCTTCAGGTGAAAGACTGCGAATTTGGCGGTGGCGGGGTCGCCGCGCAGCAGGACCCGGTCGGCGTCGAAAGGCAAACCGGCGATCTGAAGCTTCAGATCGTATTGATCGGACCAGTTCCACGGCACCTCGGGCGCCGGGGCCGCGCGGCCGGTAATCGCCGAAGCGGCCTGCTTGGCCTGCTCCAGCGCGCTGGGCACGCTCTCGGGCCCGAACATGCGGTCGTAGTGCGGCATGGGCCGATGGGTGACGTCGCCGATCGCAAAGACACTAGGATCGGCCGTACGAGCTTCCAGGTTGACCACCACGCCGCGGGCGCACTCCAGGCCGGCGTCGCGGGCGATCTCGTCGTTCGGGGTCGCGCCGACGCCCAACAGGACGACGTCGCAGGCGATCACCCGGCCGTCGGCCAGACGCACGCCGGTGACGTGACCGCCCTCGCCAATGAAGCCGCTGACGCCGGCGCCCAGCACGAACTCGACGCCGCGCGAGATGTGATAGTCGCGGAAGAAGTTGGAGAGCGGCTCGCAAGCGCTGCGGGCCAGGATGCGCGCCTCGCGCTCCAGCACGATCGCCTCGGCGCCGAGCGCCCGAGCCGAGGCCGCGACTTCGAGGCCGATATATCCGCCGCCGACGATCACCAGCCGCTTGCCCGGACCGAGCGCCGACTTGATCGCCTCGGCGTCCGCCGCCGAGCGCAAGGTGAGCACCCCGGCCAAATCGACGCCCTCGATCGGCAGGCGGATCGGCCGCATGCCGGTGGCGATGATCAGCACGTCATAGCTGACGGTCTTGCCGTTGGAGAGGGTGACGGTCTTGTCGGAACGCGCCAGCTTCTCGGCCCGGACGTTGGGCCGGAAGTCGATATTGTTCTCGGCGTAGAACTCGAGCGGCTTCAGCGCCAGCGAGTCCGCGTCCGCCTCGCCCTTCAGCCAAGCCTTGGACAGCGGCGGCCGCTGATAGGGAGGAACCGGTTCCTCGCCCACCAGGGTGATGGGGCCAGCGTGGCCGTACTGTCGAAGCAAGGCCGCAGCAGTGCCGCCAGCGTGGCCTGCTCCGAGGATCACAATGTGCGCGTCCGATTGGCTCATAACAGCCCCATGCAGAAAAGTGACGGCGCCGTCAACTTTCCAAACGCCGTTCGGATAAAATCGAACGTGAGCAGACCGCGATCAGACGACGCGGTCCACCAGCATCTTCTTGATCTCGCCAATGGCTTTGGCCGGGTTCAGGCCCTTCGGGCACACCTGCGCACAATTCATGATCGTGTGGCAGCGATAGAGCTTGAAGGGGTCTTCCAGCTCGTCCAGCCGCTCGCCGGTCGCCTCGTCGCGGCTGTCGATCAGCCAACGATAGGCGTGCAGCAGAGCCGCCGGGCCCAGGTACTTGTCGCCGTTCCACCAGTAGCTGGGGCATGAGGTCGAACAGCAGGCGCAGAGAATGCACTCGTACAGGCCATCCAGCTTTTCCCGATCTTCCGGGCTCTGGCGCCACTCGGTCTGCGGCTCGGGCGTAGTGGTGTGCAGCCAGGGCTCGATCGAGGCGTACTGAGCGTAGAACATGCTCATGTCCGGGATCAGGTCCTTGACCACCGGCATGTGCGGCAGCGGGCTGATCTGGCAATCCTTGCCAGGCACCTCGGCGTGGCCGTGGGTGCAGGCCAGGGTGTTGCGGCCGCCGATGTTCATGGCGCAGGAGCCGCAGACGCCCTCGCGGCACGAGCGGCGGAACGCCAGGGTCGGGTCGATGTCGTTCTTGATGTGGATCAGAACGTCCAGGACCATCGGACCGCAGGCGTCGAGGTCCACGTCGTAGGTGTCCCAGCGCGGGTTCTCGGTCCCTTCAGGATCGTAGCGGTAGATTTTGAAGGTCTTGACCTTCGTGGCGCCGGCGGGAGCAGCGTGGTGCTTGCCCTTCTGGACGCGGGAATTCTTGGGCAGAACGAGCTGGACCATCAGACGCTTTCCTTAAGCGAGGACGCGTTAAACGAGGAAACGAGGGAAGCCATCATCGGTCCTAGTACACCCGCGCCTTGGGCGGGATGTAAGCGATGTCGTTGGTCAGGGTGTAGCTGTGCACCGGCCGGTAATCGATCGCGACCTTGCCGGTCGCATCGTCGAACCAGGTCAGGGTGTGCTTCATCCAGGTTTCGTCATTGCGGTCCGGGAAGTCCTCGTGGGCGTGAGCCCCGCGGCTTTCGGTGCGGTTGTGGGCGCCGGCGACCGTGGTGATCGCCTGGCCGACCAGATTGTCGAACTCCAGGGTCTCCAGGAGGTCGGTGTTCCAGATCATGCCGCGGTCGGAGACCTTGAGGTCCGGGCGCTTGGCGTGGACGGCGGCGAGCCGCTCGACGCCGGAAGCCAGGCTCTCCGTCGTGCGGAACACGGCGGCATCTTCCTGCATGGCCTTCTGCATCTCAAGGCGCAGCGAGGCGGTCGTGGTGCCGCCCGAGGCGTTACGGAACTTGTCGAAGCGCGCCAGGTGACCGTCGGTCATGGCCGGCTTCAGCTCAGGCTGAGTCGCGCCTGCCTTGATGGTGTCGGCGCAGCGCAGCGCGGCCGAGCGGCCGAACACCACCAGGTCGATCAGCGAGTTGGAGCCCAAGCGGTTGGCGCCGTGCACCGAGACGCAGGCGGCCTCGCCCACGGCCATCAGCCCCGGAACCACCTTGTCCGGATCATCGCCCAGACGGGTCACGACCTCGGAGTAGAAGTTCGTCGGGATGCCGCCCATGTTGTAGTGGACGGTCGGCAGGACCGGGATCGGCTCCTTGGTCACGTCGACGCCGGCGAAGATCTTGGCGCTTTCCGAAATGCCCGGCAGGCGTTCGGCCAGCATCTTCGGATCCAGGTGATCGAGGTGCAGGAAGATGTGGTCCTTCTTCGGACCCACGCCGCGGCCTTCGCGGATCTCGATGGTCATGGCCCGGCTGACCATGTCCCGCGGCGCGAGGTCCTTCACGGACGGCGCATAGCGCTCCATGAAGCGCTCGCCTTCGGAGTTGGTCAGATAACCGCCCTCGCCGCGCGCGCCCTCGGTGATCAGGCAGCCCGCGCCATAGATGCCGGTCGGGTGGAACTGGACGAATTCCATGTCCTGCAGGGGCAAGCCGGCCCGCAGCGCCATGCCGCCGCCGTCGCCGGTGCAGGTGTGGGCGCTGGTGGCCGAGAAATAGGCGCGGCCGTAGCCGCCGGTCGCCAGGATGACCTGCTGGGCCTGGAAGCGATGCAGCGTGCCGTCATCGAGCTTCCACGCGGTCACGCCGCGGCAGACGCCTTCGTCCATGATCAGATCGAGGGCGAAGTACTCAATGAAGAACTCGGTGTCGTGCGCCAGGCTCTGGCCGTACATCGTGTGCAGCATGGCGTGACCGGTGCGGTCGGCCGCCGCGCAGGTGCGCTGAATCGGGGCCTCGCCGAAGTTCTTGGTCATGCCGCCAAAAGCGCGCTGGTAGATCTTGCCTTCCGAGGTGCGCGAGAACGGCACGCCCCAGTGCTCCAGCTCGTACACAGCGGCCGGCGCGTTGCGGCAGAGGTATTCAATGGCGTCTTGGTCACCCAGCCAGTCCGACCCCTTGACGGTGTCGTACATGTGCCAACGCCAGTCGTCTTCGCCCATGTTGCCGAGCGAGGCGGAGATGCCGCCCTGGGCCGCGACGGTGTGCGAACGCGTCGGGAAGACCTTGGAGATGCAGGCGGTCTTGAGGCCGGCCTGGGCGCAACCGAGCGCGGCGCGGAGACCCGAACCGCCGGCGCCGACCACGACGACGTCGAACTTGTGATCGATGAACTGATAGTTCGCCATGGGATTAGTAAGCGCCTCCCAGCGCGACCTTCAGAATGGAGAACACCGCCAGCGCCCCGATGAGCGAGCAGGCGAAGAGGTTGAGCAGCAGCAGTCCGGCGCGGCTCATGTGCTTTTCGATGTAGTCCTCGATCACCACCCGCAGGCCAGCGTGCATGTGCATGAAGCCGACAACGATGAAGAGAGCCATCAGCACCGGGTTGAGCGCCGACGAGGTCATCCATTCCACCGCGCCGTAGTAGTCGGTGGCGGCCAGGCGCAGGCCGGCGAACACCGCCCAGAGCACCAGGGGGACCAGGGCCACGGCGGTGACCCGCTCGGCGATCCAGGAGCCGACGCCGTGCTTGGCGGCGCCGAGGCCGCGAGCGCGGCCCAGAGGTGTGCGATAGCTAGCCATCAGAGCGCTCCCGTCATGGCGGCGATGATCCAGACCGCGAGGGTGGCGGCGACGGCGAAGGCGATGGTGGCGATCGCCCCCATCGTCGCGGTTTTCAGATTGTAGCCGTGGCCGGCGTCCCAGATCAGGTGCTGGATGCCCTTGGCCAGGTGGTAGAAGGTCGCCAGCGTCAGGGCGAACATGACGATCTTGCCCGGGAACGAGCCCATGACCGCCTTGAAGGTCGCGTAGGCCTCAGGCCCGGCAGCGAGCGTCATCGCCCAAACCGCCAGGATCAAACCCCCGCCATAAAGCGCGCAACCCGAGGCGCGGTGCAGGATCGAGGTAGCCATGGTCAAGTGCCACCGCCAGATGGTCGTATGTGGCGAGAGCGGGCGTTCGCGGGGGGCGTCTGTCATGAGCGTTCCGAACTGGAAGAAGCGGCTCCGCTTTTAAGCCGCAGCCCTTAACTGTCAACGAAGGCGGGGCGTCACGGCGTGCAGAACGCGCCCAACCTTCGCCAATGCCGAAGTTCACTCCATTTTTCTTTTGTAGCAATGCGTCTTTCCCGTACGCTTCCTTCGCAGGAGACGAAGGATGCGGTTCGACCTGGTCGATCTGAGACTGTTTTGCGAGGTGGTGGACGCCGGCTCGATCACGCGCGGGGCCGAACGCAGCGCCCTGGCCCTGGCCGCGGCCTCGACCCGGATACGCAACATGGAGGACGCCTTGGGCGCGCCGTTGCTTGAGCGGTCGCGCCAAGGAGTCACCCTGACACCGGCCGGCCGGACCTTGCTCAAGCACGCCCGCACGATCCTGTCCCAGACAGCGCGGCTGCGCGAGGATCTAGGCGCCTTCGCGGGCGGGCTATCAGGCGAGGTGCGATTGCTCGCCAACACCAACGCCCTGACCGAGTTTCTACCCGAGGCCCTCAGCCGCTTCCTGGCCGGCCACCCTCACGTCAGCGTCAATCTTGAGGAGCGCCTCTCCGACGAGATCGTCGGACTGGTGGCCGAGGGCGTCGGCGACGTGGGGATCGTCGCCGGGACCGTCGATATGGGCAGCCTTCAGACCTTCCCCTTCCGCTCCGACCGTTTCGTCGTGGTCAGCAGCGCGATCCACCCGCTGGCCCAGCGCAGCGCCATGACCTTCGCCGACGTGCTCGGCTTCGATCTCGTCGGCCTCGATCGCGCCAGCTCATTGCAACGCTTCCTCTCGACCAAGGCCGCGCGCGAAGGCCGGCCACTGCGCCTGCGCGTTCAGCTGCGCAGCTTCGACGCCGTCTGCCGCCTGGTGGAGTGCGGGGTTGGCGTCGGCGTCGTGCCCGAAACCACCGCCCGGCGCGCGGCGCGCACCATGTCGCTGGGAATTGTCGAGCTGACCGACGACTGGGCGCGACGCGACCTGACAATCTGCGTACGCGACCTCGACCAGCTCGCCCCCTACGCGCGCGAACTCGTCAAGAGCCTGCGCGCCTAGGGGCGGCCGACCGGAACGTTGCTAGGCCGCGCCTCTCGCCGCCCGGATGACGTTAGAGCCGGCATAGGCGATGCGCGCCTCGATGACCCGCGCCAGGCGGCGCACGCCCTCGTCGATGTCGTCCGGACCGAGCAACGAGTAGCTTAGGCGCAGGGTGTTGGCCTGAGGATCCACAGCGAAGAACGGCGCGCCGGGCACGAAGGCGACACGCTCCTCAGCCAGCGCCGCTTCGAGGAGATGAGCGCCGTCCAGACCTTCAGGAACCTTGAGCCAGACGAACATCCCGCCCTGGGGCTTCGACCAGCTGACGCCCAAGGGCATGTGCCGAGCGAGCGCGGCCTGCATGGCCGAGGCGCGCTCGCGATAGTGGACGCGCAGGCGCCCCAGGTGAGCATCGTAGTCCCCGGCGACCACCTTCGCGGCGACCATCTGATTGATCGTCGAGACGTGCAGGTCGCAGCCCTGCTTCAGCAGCACCAACTTGTCGATCACCGGCCGAGGTGCGCAGACCCAACCGAGGCGCAGCGCTGGCGACAGGGTCTTGGAGAGCGTCCCACAGTAGAGCGTCCGAGCGTTGTCTATCGAGCCCGATCGCGCCACGTCCAGCGCCAGCAGCGACGGCTCGTTGGCGCCCGAAAAGCGCAGTTCGCGATAGGCGGCGTCTTCGACCAGCACGAGGTCGTGGGCCGCGGCGCGGTCCAGCACCGCCTCGCGTTCCTGGCGGGTCATGGTGTGACCCGATGGATTGGCGAAGTCCGGGACCAGATAGGCCAAGCGCGCGCCGGTCGGGACGCCCGCGTCCAGGTCGCCATAGGTCGGCTCGTAAGCGTTGAAGGCGCCGAGCGCGCCCAAATAGGTCGGCCGCGCAGCCAGCACAGTGTCGCCCCGCGTCAGGAACAGCTTGCCGATCAGGTCCAGCGCCTGCTGCGAGCCGGCGGTGATGACGATATGGCCTTCGTCGCACGGCACGCCGTCGGCGGTCATCCGCGCGGCGATCCAGCGGCGCAACTCCGGCAGGCCTTCGCTGACCGAGTACTGCAGCGCCTGGGCGCCGGCCTGCTTCAGCACGTCATCATAGGCCGCCTGGACGCGTTCGGCGGGAAACAGCTGCGGATCGGGAATGCCGCCGGCGAAGGACAGGATATCCGGCTGATCGAGCAGCTTCAGCAACTCGCGAATTTCGGAGGCGCGGACATGCGTCATCCGTTCAGCGAAACGATCGGTCCAGGTGTTCATGTGAAGCTCCATCGAATGCGGATGGAGGGTCTCAGCGCCAATCCATCCGCGAAATTGCGGGGATCGGCGGGGTGAGCAGCTAGCTGCGCACGACCTCGCGTCGCCCCGAAAGGGCGGCGGCTACCTTCAGAAGGAGGGCGGGGCGCAGGCTCATAGCGCTGCGAACATAGCGGCGGGGCGGGCCGATGTCACGGCCCGGTCGCCCGCGGCATCATGGCTCGGGCCGGCTTAAGGCCGCTCCTCCAGCCAATCGGCCGAACGCATCTCCTGCAGACGCGACGCGGTGCGCTCGAATTCGAAGGCGCCGTCGCCCTCCGGATAGAGCGCCGTCGGTTCGGCCTCCGCCAACACGATCAGCCGAGCGTGGGCCTCATAGAGGGCGTCGATCAGGATCACGAAGCGGCGCGCCTCCTCCCGGCGATTGGCGGTGAGCTTCGGCACGTCCTGCAGGAACACCGTGTGGAACCGCTCGGCGATCGCCACATAGTCGTTCGGCCCCAGGGCCACCAAGCACAGGCTGGCGAAGGTGGCTTTGACCATCCCCCCGCAGGTGTGCGGCAGATGGACCTTGCGACCCAGCACCTCCAGCGTCTCGCCGATCTCCTCCTCGCCGCCCAGCATGTCGCGCCATAGGGCCTCGAAGCTGCGCTGGTTGTCCGGGTCGCTGGGCGAGAACCAGGTCCCGGCCGCGCGCAGTCGGTCCAGCCGGTAGTCATGCGGCCCGGCCACGCTGACCACCTCGACCTTGCTCTTCAACAGCTCGATGAACGGCAGGAACAGCTGGCGGTTGATGCCGTCCTTGTAGAGCTGATCGGGCAGCCGGTTGGAGGTCGCGACCAGGGTGACGCCACGCGCAAACAGCGCCTCGAACAGCCGGCCCAGGATCATGGCGTCGGCGATATCGGTGACCTGAAACTCATCGAAGCACAGCAGCCGCGCCTGCCCCGCCACCACATCGGCCAGCGGCGGGATCGGATCGGCGCCTTTGGCCTGTCCGAATTTCGCCTTGCGCGCGGCGGCGTCGCCCTTGCGCCAGGCGTCGATCAGCCGGTGAATCTCGCCCATGAAGACGTGGAAGTGGACGCGGCGCTTCTTTTCGACCGGCGATGTGGCGAAGAACAGGTCCATCAGCATGGACTTGCCGCGCCCCACCGGCCCAATGAGGTAGACGCCTTTCTGGCTCTCAGGCTTCTTGAAAAAGGCGGCAAAACCGCTCGGCTCGGCGGCCGCGAGGTCGCCCTCCAGCCGCACCAGGGCGGCGAGCGCGGCGGCCTGGGCAGGGTCGGAACGTATCTCGCCCTGCGCCAGACGGGCGTCGTAGGCGGCTTGAAGCTGAGAGGCCATGGCTCCGGCCTAGCCTGCCCCCGCCGCCGCCTCAAGTGGAACAGTGGGGGGAACAGTCTGGCGCGGTCGGGGTTGAGTCCTTCGTACCCCGAACAAGGAGACCACCATGTCCGCGCGAGACCGCAGCCTCACGGAACCTGCCTCGTTTGCGTCGCAGGAGGACCTGGACCCCGCCATCGTCGACATCGATGACGTCGAGGAACTGGAAGCAGAAGGTAGTCGCCAGGGCATCGGCCGGCGCGCGGACCGCGCCCCCTCCGACCGCGAGCACGGGCTGAAGACCCGCGCCCGCAACAAGGAAATCAACAGCGGACGCCCCTTCGCGGGCTGATCCCTGTCAGCCGACCGGCAGGGTGCGAGGCTGGAACACGCCGCCACACCGCTCTAGGGCGTCGACGGCGGCTTCCGGCCCCTTGCCGCTTGATCGCTCGGCCTCAAGCCACGCCTTCTCCTTGGCGCAAGTCGGGGCGTAGGTGACGGCTATTCGCGCGAGTTCGTAGGCATAGGCCAGCCCATCGGCGTCTTGTGGCCCGCACTCGCTGAGTTGCCGCGTCCAGCTTTCGATCCGCCCATCGGCAACCTCCACCTTCGCCGTCGCGCAATGAAAGCGCGGAATCGTCGGCAGTCCTGGCTCAGAGCTTGGCGGCGGTGGAGGGTCCGGACGGATGGCGGCGTCCCGGGCGGTCAGAGCCCGCCACTCTTCCTTGGGCACGGCCACGGAAACGATCGTCTGCGGCCGCGCCATGCTGACCCGCAAGACAACGGCGCCGTCACGGTCCTGTTCGAGCGCGACGGCCGGAATGCGAAAAGCGAAACGGCCATCGTAGAAGTTGGCTCGGCGGACCTGCCGTTCGGCCTTCGCGACGTTCTCCAGCTTTGCCCAGCCGGCGTCACGAAGGCGTTCGCACTCCCAACGCTCGCTGAGCTTCGCAACAAACGCCTTCATATCTTCGGGGGCCGCAGGCCAAGCGCGAGTCTCGGCGACAAGCCGGCTGCAGTCGGGCGGCAAATCCAATGGCACTGGGTATCTCCGAACCCGCGCCCCCTAACCCTTCACGCCCAGCTCACGGCGCACGAAGCGGTAGGTTTCGCGCTTCTCGCAGGCGCAGGCGCGCATCTTGCCGTCGGCCGTCCACCAGACCAGGGTCGGATAGGCGAAGTTGACGCCGTTGGCCTTCAGCAGCGGCTTGAGGTCGACGACCATCTTGCGGCCGGCCTCCACCACCGCGGTCCGGGCCATGTCGCCATCGGCCGGCGAGATGCCGGGCGCGGTCCAGGCCTCGGCTGGGACCGACTCCCAGCGCTCCATCAGCGGCCACGAGCGGTTGAGCCACAGTTCGGCGACCGTAGAGCGCTCCGCCGGGGTCGATTTCGGCACGCCGTTGTAGTCCGCCCTGGCGATCTCGATCACCCGGGTGTCGACATTGGCGGCGTGGAGCAGCGGGAATTCCTCAGCCTTGAACCGCACGCAGTCCGGGCAGGTCCGGAATGAAACCATGTAAAGCTTGGGCCCGGTCTTGCCGGGCGACACCCAGCCGGACGTCTCCAGGATCTTGGTGATCTCTTCCTGGTGCTTGGTGATGGTCTTGGGCTGCCAGCGCAGCTCGTAGTTCCAATAGGCCCAACCGCCGACGCCCACGAGCGCCACGGCCAAACCCACAATCGCCCAAAGCTGGAAACGCTTCATCTAAACCCCACTGACAGGCCCCGCGAACCTCTAGCCTAATGGGGTCACTTCATGGTGGGAATGACGAAGGCGCTGTCCTCGCTCATGCCCTCGGGCCAGCGAGCGGTGATGGTCTTGACCTTGGTGTAGAAGCGCACGCCCTCCAGACCATGCTGATTGACGTCGCCGAACGCCGAACGCTTCCAGCCGCCGAATGAGTGGTAGGCCACCGGCACCGGGATCGGGACATTGATGCCGACCATGCCGACCTGAACCCGGCTGGCGAACTCGCGCGCCGCCCGGCCGTTGCGGGTGAAGATCGCCACCCCGTTGCCGTACTGGTGCTGGCTCGGCAGGGCCAAGGCCTCCTCAAAGGTCTCGGCGCGGACGATCTGCAGGACCGGCCCGAAGATCTCCTCCTGGTAGGTCCGCATCCCGGCCTTCACCTGGTCGAACAGGCTGGGCCCGATGAAGAAGCCCTTCTCGAACCCTTGCAGCGAGAAGCCCCGGCCATCGACCACCAGCTCCGCGCCCTCGTCGACGCCAAGTTGGATGTAGTCGGCGATCTTCTGGCGATGGGCCGCCGAGACCACCGGGCCGTACTGGGCGGCGGCATCGGTGGAGACGCCGACTTTCAGCGTTTCGAGCTCGGCCACGACCCGCTCGCGGATCGCATCGGCGGTCTTGGCGCCGACCGGCACCACCACCGGCAGGGCCATGCAGCGCTCGCCGGCCGAGCCGTAGGCGGCGCCGACCAAGTCCTGCACCGTCTGGTCGAGATCGGCGTCGGGCAGGACGATGCCATGGTTCTTGGCCCCACCCATGGCCTGGACGCGTTTTCCATGCGCCGTGCCGGTCTGGTAGACGTAGTGGGCGATGTCGGAGGAACCGACGAAGCTGACCGCGGCGATGTCCGGATGGGTCAGGATGGCGTCGACCGCGACCTTGTCGCCGTGCACCACGTTCAGCACCCCCCGCAGGTCCATGCCCAGATTGGCGCCGGCCTCCATGAACAGCTCGGCCAGCCGCACAGGCAGGGTCGGATCCTTCTCCGAAGGTTTCAGGACGAAGGTGTTGCCGACCGCGATGGCGATCCCGAACATCCACATCGGGATCATGCCGGGGAAGTTGAACGGGGTGATCCCCGCCGCGACGCCCAGGGGCTGGCGCATCGAATAGACGTCGATGCCGGGGCCGGCGCCCTCAGTGTATTCACCCTTCAGCACATGGGGGATGCCGCAGGCGAATTCGATCACCTCCAGGCCCCGCTGGATGTCGCCCTTGGAGTCGGCGACCACCTTGCCGTGCTCCGACGACAAGAGCTGGGCCAGCTCGTCCATCCGCGCTTCGACCAGGCGCTTGAACTCGAACATCACCCGCGCGCGGCGTTGCGGGTTGGTCGCCGCCCAGGCCGGCTGGGCGGCCAGGGCGGCCTGCACCGCGCCATCCACCTCGGCGGCGGTAGCCAGGGCGACTTTTGCCTGAACCTCGCCGGTGTTGGGGTTGAAAACGTCGCCGAAGCGGCCCGAGACGCCAGCAACCGCCGCGCCAGAGATGAAATGTTGGATGTCGCGCATACCAAGGTTCTATGCCTTCCCAAGGCGCCTGGGTAGACCCGACGCCACGTCAAGCGAGCAAAGGCCCCGCGCGATCGTCGAGGGCGAAGCGCCCTTGCCCTAGCGACGGGGCGCGGCGCATTCTGGCGTGGCTATGACGAGCGTCGCATCCACCGCTTCGGCCCTGCCTGCGCGCAGCGCCTATCACGACCACATCATTGATGTGCTGATCGCCGAACGGGCGCCTAAACTGTCGGGCAGCCCAGCCTGGCCCATGATCCGCCCGGCGCTCTACCGCATGCTGGACTACCGCAAGGCGCGCGCGATGGCGGAGGCGATCGGCCCGCTCTCGGGCCGCGCGGCGCTGGACTATGTGTCCGACATGCTGAGCGTGAAGGTGAGCGCCTCTGGCCTGGACCGCGTGCCCAAGGAGGGCCGGGTCATCTTCGTCTGCAACCACCCGACCGGCATCGCCGATGGCATCGCGGTGTTCGACGCCCTGAAGGATCTGCGCCCCGACATCTGCTTCTACGCCAACTCGGACGCCCACCGCGTGGTCGCGCGCTTCGACGAGGTGCTGATCCCGGTCGAGTGGGTCGAAGAAAAACGCACCCGCGACCGCACCCGCCTGACGTTGCAGCTCACCCGCGAGGCGATGGAGGCCGAACGCGCCCTGGTGATCTTCCCCTCAGGACGCCTGGCCCGGCGCGGCGCGGACGGCGCGCTGGCCGACCCGCCCTGGATGTCGAGCGCGCTGTCCATCGCCCGCAAGTACGAGGCGGCGGTCGTCCCGCTGCACCTGAGCGGGCCGTGGTCGACCCTGTTCCACCTCTTCAACCGCTTCTCTCAAGAGCTGCGGGACATCACGCTCTTCCATGAACTGCTGAACAAGCGCGGTCGGGAGTTCTCGCTGATCATCGGCCAGCCTATAGCCCCCGAGACGCTGGACCCCGACGCCACCACCGCCACCCTGGCGCTCAAGGCCTATGTGGAGAACACCTTGCCCCGCTACCCCGACCGGCCGTTCGCATGATCACCCCCGCCGACGGTGATTTCCGGCTCGACGACGAGGCCGCGACGGCCCGCCTGGGCGCGGCGCTGGCCGCAGAGCTCAAATCCGGCGAGGCGATCTGCCTGACCGGGCCGCTGGGAGCCGGTAAATCGACCCTGGCTCGCGCCCTGATCCGAGCCCTGACCACCCCGACCGAGGATGTGCCGAGCCCGACCTTCACCCTGGTGCAATTCTACGAGGGCGCGCGGCTGAAGGTCGCGCATTTCGACCTCTATCGCCTGACCTCCGCCGATGAGGCCTATGAGATCGGGCTGGACGAGGCGCTGGAGGACGGGGCGGCGGTGATCGAATGGCCGGAGCGGCTCGACGGCCACCTCCCTGCCGACCGACTCGATATAGAGATCGCCATCGATCTGGCCCCGGATGGCGGGGAGGCGCGGCGCGCCCGGCTGACGCCGGCTGGCGCCTGGGAAGGACGCGGGCTTGAGTTCTGATCGTGAGGGCCGCAAGGCCGAGTTCCTGAAGGCGGCCGGGTTCGGCGACGCGCGCCGACAGCCGTTGGCCGGCGACGCCTCGACGCGGGCCTATGAGCGCCTGCAGCAGCCAAACGGCTCGGTGGCGATCTTCATGGATCAGCCGCCGGCCCTGGAAACCACCGTCTGCCCGCCCGGCGCGACCGACAGCGAACGCCTGGCCATGGGCTACAACGCCGCCGCGCGCCTCGCCGCCGGCTCAGTCGCCGCCTTCGTCGCCACCGCCGCCTTCCTGCGCGAGCGCGGACTGTCCGCGCCGACGATCCTGGCCTACGATATCGAGCATGGCCTGGCCGTGCTGGAAGACCTGGGCGACGGCCTGTTCGCGACCCTGATCGCGCAGGGCCAAGCCGAGACCCCGCTCTATGAGGCGGCCGTCGATGTTCAGGTCGCCCTGCAGGCCGCGCCGCCGCCGGAGGTCCTGACCACCGATGGCGCAAGCTGGCCGCTGCTGACCTACGACGCCCTGGCCCTGAAGGTCGGAACCGACACCTTCCTCGAATGGTGGCCGAAGTTCAGCGGCCTGCCGGCCCTCCCCGCCGACGCCATCGCCGAATGGGACGCGCTCTGGGCGCCGATCTTCGCGCGCGGCGAGGCCGGGGCCACCGTCTTCACCCACCGCGACTTCCACGCCCAGAACCTGCTGTGGCTGCCGGAGCGGGATGGAGCCGCCCGCGTCGGGCTGCTGGACTTCCAGGACGCCTTGCGGGCGCACTCGGCCTGGGACCTGACCCATCTGCTGCAGGACGCGCGCCGCGACGTCTCGCCGGAGTTGGAGGCCGCCATGCTGGACCGCTTCCTCGCCGCCCGGCCGAGCCTCGAGCGCGAAGCCTTCATCGCCGACTACCGCGCGCTGGCTGCCTCCAACGCCGCCCGCATCCTTGGCCGGGTCTTCGCTCGCCAGGCCCTGCTGGGCCGCACCCAGTACGAAGAATTCATGCCGCGCACCTGGCGCTACCTCAAACGCAACCTCGCCGACCCGCAACTCGCGGGCCTGCAGGCCTGGTTCGACCGCCACATCCCGCAGAGCGCCCGCCGATGAGCCAGATCAAGACCGCGATGGTTCTGGCCGCCGGGATCGGGTCGCGGATGCGCCCGCTCACCGATGACCGCCCCAAGGCCCTGGTCGAGGTCGCCGGCCGCACCCTGATCGACCGGGTGCTGGACCGTCTGGTCGAGGCCGGGGTCGAGACCGCGGTCGTCAACGTCCACCACTTCGCCGATCAAATGGAAGCCCATCTGGCCGGGCGCTCCGACCTCAAGATCCTGATCTCGGACGAGCGCGACGAGCTGCTGGATTCCGGCGGCGGCATCAAGCGCGCGCGGCCGATGCTGGGCGATGATCCCATCCTGGTGGCCAACATCGACTCGCTGTGGATCGAGGGCGAGACCCCGGCGCTGGAAACCCTGAAGGCGGCCTGGGACCCTAAAATCATGGATCTCTGCCTGCTGCTGGTGCGGCGCGGTCATGGGATCGGCTTCGAGGGGCCGCGCGGCTTCTTCATGGACGAGGCCGGGCGGGTCACCCATTCGGCGCAGCCGGAGCCGCCGACCCCGTTCGCCAATGTCGGCTTCCAGATTCTCAAGCCGCAACTGGTCGACGACCAGCCGGACGGGCCGTTCTCGATCCTGCCGATCTGGTGGAAGCTGTCGGAGCAGGGCCGGCTGTTCGGCGCGGTGATGGACGGCTTCTGGATGCACGTGGGAGATCCCGCCGCTCGGGAGGCGACGGAAGCGAAGCTGCGGTGAGCGGCCTCTTCACCAGCCCTGCCCCGCGCTGGTTCAGCATTCCCGCGCATCGCCCGTTCGTGCAGGACCTGGCCCAGGGCCTCTATGACGCGCTGACGCCGCTCGGCCCCGAGGCGCTGTCCCAGGCGGTGATCCTGACCCCGACCCGGCGCGGCGCGCGCTCGCTGGCCGACGCCTTCATCGCCGCAGGCGGCGGCGCAGCCGTGCTGCCGCCGCAGATCCGTCCGCTGGGCGACCTGGACGAGGGTGAGCCGCCGTTCGAGCCGGGCGACCTCGCCGTCGACCTGCCCGCCGCCATCGCGCCCCTGCAACGGCGCTTCGAACTGACCCGGCTGGTGAAAGAGAACGAGCGCGCGCTAGGCCGCGACCTCGACGCCTCGGCCGCGCTGGAGTTGGCTGACGCCCTGGGCGGCTTCCTCGACAGCCTCCAGATCGAGGAGGTTCCGGGCGATGGGCTCGCTGACCTGGTCAGCGCCGATCTGGCCGAGCACTGGCAGGTTAGCCGCCACTTCCTGGAAACCGCTCTGAACGAATGGCCCAAGCGGCTGTCCGCCATGGGACTGGTGGACACCACGCGCCGCCGCGTCGCCCTGCTGCGCCGGCTGGCCGAAACCTGGACGCTGAACCCGCCGCAGGGCGTGCTGATCGCCGCCGGCTCCACCGGCACCGCGCCCGCCACCGCCGACCTGCTGCGGGTGATCGCCCAGGCGCCGCAGGGGGCCGTGGTGCTGCCCGGCCTCGACGACAGCCTGGCCGCCGAGGCCTGGGACGAAGTCGGCGAGCAGCATCCGCAGGGCGCGATGAAGCGCCTGCTGACCCGCGCCGGCATCACCCGCACCGAGGTCATGCCCTGGCCCGCCTCGCACAGTTTCGATTCCCGCGGCCGCTGGCGCCGGCGAATTATCAACGAGGCCCTGCGCCCCGCCGAACGCACCGCCGACTGGCTGACCGTCATCGACAACCTGCGCGCCGAAGGGCAGACCGAGGGCGTCGATCCCATCGCCGAAGGCCTGGCCGGGCTAAGCGTCGTCACCGCCCGCGCCGAGGAAGAGGCCGCGACCATCGCCGCCCTGCTGCTGCGCGAGACGCTGGAAACGCCGGGCAAGACCGCCGCCCTGGTCGCCCCCGACCAAACGCTCGCCCGCCGGGTCGCAGCCAAGCTCGCCCGCTGGGGCGTCGGCGCCGACTCCTCGGCCGGGCTGGCGCTGTCGGGCTGCCCGGGCGGCGCCCTGGCTGGACTGGTCGCCAAGGCCGCCGTCGATCCGCTCGACCCCATCGTGCTGCTGGCGATCCTCAAGCATCCGTTCACGCGGCTGGGCCTCGATAGCGAGACGCTGGAACGCCGCCGGATCGAGCTGGAACTCCAAGGTTTGCGCGGACCGCGCAAGACCACCTGGGACTCGCTGGAAGCCCAGCTCCGCACTAAGGGCGCGGGCGAAGCACTGCAGCTTGCGCGCGACCTCCGTGCGGCGCTGTCACGGCTAGAGCTCGAGGTGGAGGCCCAGCCCCCGGCGCTGGCCGCGCGACGACTGACCGAAACCCTGGAAGCCCTCGCCGCCGACCCATTGGGCGACACCGGCGACCTCTGGGCCGGCCATGGCGGCGAGACTCTGGGCCGGCTGCTGGCCGGGCTGATCGACGAATCCCACGGCCTGCCGGAGACCACCCCGCGCGGCTTCGCCGACCTGCTGTCGCGGCTGATGTCGGGCGAGTCGGTGCGCACCGGCGGCTCGACCCACCCGCGCCTGCGGATCCTGGGGGCGATCGAGGCGCGCCTGACCCGCGCCGATCGGCTGATCGTCGCCGGACTGGAGGAAGGCACCTGGCCCCAGGGCGCGCCGCTGGACCCGTTCCTGTCGCGACCGATGCGCGCCAAGCTCGGCCTGCCCCCGCCCGAGCGCCGCGTGGGGCTCGCCGCCCACGACTTCGCCCAGGCCGCCTGCGCGCCCGAAGTGATCCTGCTGCACTCCGAACGCCGCGAAGGCGGGCCGGCGGTGAAGTCGCGCTGGCTGTGGCGTCTGGAGACCCTGGCGCGCGGCGCCGGCATGATTCTGCCCGGCCGCCCCGAAGTCATCGACTGGGCGCGCGGGCTCGACGCCGCCGGCGGCTACGCACCAGCCAAGCGCCCCGCGCCCAACCCGCCGATCGCCGATCGGCCCCGCGTGATGGCGGTCACCCGCATCGAAGCCCTGACCCGAGACCCCTATGCCGTCTGGGCACGCGACATCCTGAAGCTCTACCCGCTGGAACGGCCCGACGAAGCGGTCGAAGCCCGCGCGCGCGGCACAGCAATCCACAAGGCTTTCGAACGACTGGCCGAGGATCACCCCGACCAACTGCCGCCCGACGCCGCCTCGATCTTCGAAGGGCTCTATGTCGCCGAGTTGGAAGCCGCCGGCATGCCGCACGAGGCGCTGGCGCGCGAGACCGCCTTGGCCAAGGAAGCCGCCGCCTGGGTCGCGGACCTGGAGCGCCGCCGCCGCGCCGACGGCCGCACCATCCATGTCGAGCTGAAGGGCGAAATGACCATCGAGGCGCCGGCCGGCCCCTTCACCGTCAATGCTCGCGCCGACCGTATCGAGATCGATCCGCAAGGCTACGGCCACATCCTCGACTACAAGACCGGCAAGGCGCCCTCGAAGAAGGTGGTCGAGACCGGCTTCTCACCACAGCTCACCCTGACGGCGGCGATCCTGCAGTCCGGCGGCTTTCCGAGCCTCGGCCATCCCGAGCCCGGCGAACTGACCTATCTGGAGATCACCGGGCGCAAGCCGGCCGGCCGCGAGGAAGTCCGCGCCATGCCGGGCGACGAGAGCGCCCTGGCCGCCGCCAACGCTTACGAGGGCCTGGTCAAGCTGATCAGCCAGTTCGATCACGGCCGCCCCTACACCTCGCGGACCGCCCCGCAGTTCGTGAAGCAGTACATGAGCGACTACGACCACCTGGCCCGCGTGTTCGAGTGGTCGACCAGCGGCGAGGAGGACGGCGAGTGAGTCCCGATCCTCAAAGACTGGCCGCCGATCCCGGCCTCTCGGCCTTCGTCACCGCCAACGCCGGCTCGGGCAAGACCAAGACCCTGATCGACCGGGTCGCCCGCCTGCTGCTGGCCGGCGCCCAGCCCGAAACCATCCTCTGCGTCACCTACACCAAGGCCGCCGCCGCCGAGATGCAGCGTCGCCTGTTCCTGCTGCTGGGCGACTGGTCGGTCTGCGACGACATCAGCCTGCGCGAGGCCCTGGCCAAGCTCGAGGGCGTAACCCCGGACACCTATGACCACCGGGGCCTGTCCAAGGCCCGCGCCCTGTTCGCCAGCGCCCTGGAGACCCCCGGCGGCCTGAAAATCCAGACCATCCACGCCTTCTGCGAAAAGCTGCTGCGGCGCTTCCCACTGGAGGCCGGCGTCTCGCCCGGCTTCCGAGTGATGGACGACGCCGCCTCAGCCGCCATCGCCGACGCCGCCCGCAAGGCCGTGGCGCGGCACGCGCTGAAGGGCGAGGGCCTGGTCGCCGAGGCCTATGCACGCTTCTCGGTAGCGCTCGACTTCGGCAGCTTCCAGTCGATGTTCGGGTCGTTCGAGTCCGCGCGCGGGCGGCTGGCCGACTACATCGCGCGCAATGGCGGGCTGGCCGGCACGATGGACGACGTCTGGTCGGTCTGCGGCTTCGACGAGCCGACGGAGCCGGACGCCCTCGAGGCCACGGTCATGGCGCAGCTGGACCGCCGAGCGTGGACCGATTGCGCCGAGGTCCTGGCGCTCGGCACCAAGACCGACCAGAAGAACGCCGCCGCGCTGAGGGCCATCGCCGCCAATCCGGCCGCCACCCTGGCCGACTGCCTGGCCGCTCTGTTCACCGAAAAGGGCGAGGGCACGCCCGCGACCTGGGTCGCCAAGACCAGCGGCCTGAAGCCCCGCGAGCAATTGCGGATGTTCCTGCTGTCGGAGCAGGACCGGCTGGAGCAGGCCAGAGACCAGATGCGCGCCGCGCAGGTGGCGATCGACACCGGCTCGGCACTGATCCTGGCCAACGCCTATCTGACCGCCTACGGCATCGAGAAATCCTCGTCCGGTGCGCTCGATTTCAGCGACCTGATCGAGAAGACCCGCGACCTGGTCGCCTCTCGCCCGATGGCCGCCTGGGTGCTGTTCAAGCTGGACGGCGGCATCGACCACATCCTGGTCGACGAGGCCCAGGACACCGCGCCCGAGCAGTGGGAAATCGTCCGCGCCCTGACCGAGGAATTTTTCTCCGGAGCCGGCGCGCCGACCGTGCGCGAGCGGCTGGAACGCAACATGTTCGTGGTCGGCGACGAGAAGCAGTCGATCTACTCGTTCCAAGGCGCGCGGCCCGAACTGCTGATCCAGGAATTCGAGTTCCACAAGGACCGCGCCACCGGCGCCGGGTTCCGCTTCGAACGCGTCGACCTGCTGACCTCATGGCGCTCGACACCGCAGGTGTTGCGGTTCGTGGACGCCGCCTTCGCCCCCGCAAACCTGGCCGGCGCCGTCCTGCCCCGCGTCGAGGTCGAGCCGATCATCCACACCGCCGTGCGCACCGACCATGGCTGCGTCGATCTGTGGCCATTGGAGCGCGAGGAAAAGACCGAGATCCACGACGCCTGGGACGCGCCCCTCGACCAGGAGAGCGAAGGCAGCGCCAACAAGCGGCTGGCCGAGAAGATCGCGAACGAGATCGCCGCCCTGATCGCGCGCGGCGACGGGGTGTTCGACAAGGACCTGCGCGAATGGCGACCCGCCACGGCCGGCGACGTGCTGATCCTGGTGCGCCGACGCAAGGCGCTGTTCGAAGAGATCCTGCGGGCCCTGAAGCACCGCAAAATCCCGGTGGCCGGCGCCGACCGGCTGGCCCTGTCCGAGCACATCGTCTTTGACGACTTGGTGGCCATCGCCCGCTTCGCCCAGTTCCCGTCCGACGAACTGACCCTGGCGGCCCTGCTGCGCAGCCCGTTCTGCGACCTCTCCGACGACAGCCTCTACGCCCTGGCCAAGGGCCGCGGGCGCGAGAACCTGATCGCCGTGCTGCATCGTCGCCAGGACGAGGCGCCGGAGTGGCGCGCGGCCGCCGAACTTCTTGCCTGGGTGCGCGAGGCGGCCAGGACCCAGCGACCTTTCGAGCTTTATTCGCGGCTGCTGGGCCTGCGCGACGCCGCGGGACGCTCCATGCGCCAGCGCCTGCTGGGGCGGCTGGGCAGCGAGGCCGAGGACGCCCTGGACGAATTCTTGGCCCAGGTGCTGGCCGCCGAGAACCGCGGCGTCGAGGACCTGGAGAGCCTCGCCGCCGCCTTCGCCAGCCTCGACATCACCGTCAAGCGCGAGATGGAGTCGGGCCGCGACGAGGTGCGGGTCATGACCGCCCACGGAGCCAAGGGGCTGGAGGCGCCGATCGTCTTCCTGCCCGAGACGACGCTGTCGCGCACCGCCCGCGGCTCGCCGCTGCTGGCGACCCAGGAGGGCGGCTTCCTCTGGAGCGCCTCGAAGGCCGGCGACTGCGAGGCTTCGGGCCGGGCTCGCGACTGGCGCGCCAAGAAGGACGAGGACGAGGCGTATCGCCTGCTCTACGTCGCCCTCACTCGGGCTCGCGACCGGTTGGTGCTCTGCGGCCGGGTTGCGGCCAACGCCAAGGAAGAGAACATCAGAGGCTGGTGGGGCGCCATCAACGACGCCTTCGAACATTCTGACGTCTCCGGCGACAAGCGGGCCATCCGTTCGAACGGCATGGAGATCGTGCGCTTCGGCCCTGATCCCCAGGCCCTGGGCGCCGGCGCCGCGATTGTGAACACGGTCTCGCCGGTCCCCGCCTGGGCGTCGGTCGAGGCCACCGCCGAAGCCTATGCCCGCTATGCTTCCCCCTCGCAGCTGGGCGAGGACGTCGTCACGCCAGCCGCCTCCCCCCTGATCCGCACCCAAGGCCTGGGCCGGTTCCGGCGCGGCGACCTGATCCACCGTCTGCTGCAGATCCTGCCCGACCTGGCCGTGGCCGAACGGGCATCAGCGGCCGGGCGGATCCTGGCCCGTGAACGCGATCTGACCGACGACCAGCGCGCCGAGATGATCGGCGCGGCCCTTGGCGTGCTTGAGGACGCTCGCTTCGCCGAGGTGTTCGGCCCCGGCAGCCGCGCCGAGGTCTCGGTGGCCGGGACCGCCAGCCGCCTGCCCGCGGGCCTGGCCATCTCCGGCCGGATCGACCGGCTGGTGGTGCTGCCCGATCGCGTGTTGGTCGCCGACTTCAAGACCAACCGGCCCTCGCCCCAACGCATCGAGGACGCCGATCGCGCCTATCTGCGGCAGATGGCGATCTATGCGGCGGTCCTGGCGGACATCTTCGAAGGGCGCCGGATCGAGGCCGCCCTGGTCTGGACCGATGGCCCGAAGCTGATGGCGGTTCCAGAAAAGCTGTTGGCCGAAACCCTTGCTGAGCTCCACTGGGAAGGTTGATACCTAGGGCTTGGCCGCCTACATCGGCGGATCGAGAGTCGTGGCCACGCGTTTTCCAGGCTGCGCTATGAGGAGCTTTTCATGAGCACCGTGACGGTCACCGACGAGTCCTTCGACAAGGACGTTCTGCAGGCCTCCAAGCCTGTCCTGGTGGATTTCTGGGCCGAGTGGTGCGGCCCGTGTAAGCAGATCGCCCCTGCCCTGGAGCAGATCGCCGTCGAACTCGGCGATCAGGTCACCGTGGCCAAGCTGAACATCGAAGACAGCCCGACCACCCCCTCGCGCTACGGCGTGCGCGGCATCCCGACGATGATGCTGTTCAAGGGCGGGCAGATGGCCTCGATGAAGGTCGGCGCCATGCCTAAGCAGAAGATTCTGGAATGGCTGAACGAGGCTGGGGTCTAAGCCCCGTCGGTCTCGACATTACATGTCTATCCACCGCCCCCAGTTCGCGCGTCGCGCTGGGGGAGGATCTATCTTTTAGATGCTTTCCCTCTGGGGGAGCTGTCTGCGAAGCCGAGTGGGGCTAGGTCGGCCAGGTCTCAGGGCTCATGGCCAGCACCTCGCCAGCGAAGTGCAGCCCACCGCAGATCAGTACATGCGGCGCCGGCCCGGGCGCCGCCAGCGCTCGCCGCAACCCGTCCTCTACATTCACAACCGCCTCGGCGCTGAGCCCCGCCTCAAGGGCCGCCGCCGTCAGCTCCTCAGTGGGCGCAGCGTTCGGCGAGTCGAAGGTCGTGGTGAAGACGTGCGGCTTCAAGTCCGCGAAGGGCTGGAAAAAGCCCAGGGCGTCCTTGCGGGCGAACATCGCCGCGACCAGCACCAGCGGCCGAGGATCGCGGGCCACCAGGCGACCAGCCGCTTCGGCCAGGGCGCGGCCAGCATGAGGGTTGTGCCCGCCGTCGAGCCAGAGATCCGACCCGCGCTCGGCCGCCAATCGCGCCATGGGGCCCTCGGTCAGGCGCTGGAACCGCGCCGGCCAGACCGCGCTTGAAACACCCTTGGCCAAGGCTTCTTCGGTGATCCGCCGATCGTTCAGGGCCAGGGCGGCGGCGACGGCCAATCCGGCGTTGGCGAACTGGTAGCCGCCGAACAGGCTGGGCGCCGGCAAGTCATAGAGCTGATCCGGCATCTGCACGAGCAGACGGCCTCGCTCCTCCCAGGCGTCGAAGTCACGGCCCATCAAGGTGGCCGGCGCCGACAGCTTCTGCGCCTCATCGAGGATCACCGCTTCGCCCTCCTCCATCTGGCGGGCGATGACGACCGGGCGGCCTTGCTTGATGATACCGGCCTTCTCCCAGGCGATCTTCGAAAGCTCGGGGCCAAGCATCTCCAGGTGATCATAGTCGACCGGAGTGATGACGCTGACGGCGGGCGCGGCGAAGATATTGGTGGCGTCGAACCGGCCCCCCAGGCCCACCTCGACAATGCAGAGGTCGGCGGGGGTCTCGGCGAAAGCCTGGATGGCCAGCACCGTCGTAATCTCGAAGAAGCTGATCGGCTGGCCGGCGTTCGCCGCCTCGACCTTGTCGATGAGCGCCGAGAGCTGCTCATCGGTGATCAGGGTCCCGGCCAGGCGGATACGCTCGGCGAAGCGAACCAGATGCGGCGAGGTGATGGCGTGAACCCGCAGGCCCGCCGCCTCGGCGATGGCCCGCAGATAAGCGACCGTCGAGCCCTTGCCGTTAGTGCCCGCGACATGGATCACCGGCGGCAGGCGTTTCTCCGGATTGCCCAGAGCGTCGAGCAGCCGCTCGACCCGCCCCGTAGTCAGGTCGATCAACGAAGGGTGGTTGGCGCGCAGCCGCAGGATCACCTCGTCGGAGGCGCGGATCGGATCATACATCGGCGGCAAGCTCGCGATTGGACCTGGCCCGGCCGCCGGCAATGCCGACGAAGGCCGCAGCCAAGGTCATAGAGCCCCGCGCCGCGGCGTAAAGCTCCAGATGCGTTGGAAGGGTCCCGGCTTTCACCGGGAGCCGGTCAGCTAGGCCGCGCGCTTCGAATGCGCCCGTCCCATCATCAAGGTTTCCAGGATCGTGCCCAGAACAGCAGGGATCTCGGCGCGGTTCACCACGCGGTCGACCTGGCCACGCTCCACCAGGAATTCGGCGCGTTGGAAACCAGGCGGCAGCACCTCGCGGATCGTCTGTTCGATCACCCGGCGGCCGGCGAAGGCGACCATGGCGTTCGGCTCGGCTAGGTGAATATCGCCCAGCATGGCGTAGGAGGCGGTGACCCCGCCCGTCGTCGGGTCGGTCAGCACCACGATATAGGGCAGACCCGCCGCCTTGACCTCGTTGAGGGCCAGGGTCGTGCGGGCCATCTGCATCAGCGCCAAGGCGCCTTCCTGCATGCGGGCCCCGCCGGCGGCGGTGAAGATCACATAGGGGACTTCGCGGCGCACGGCTTCCTGGGCTGCCTTGATGAAGGCCTCGCCCACGCCCATGCTGAGCGAACCGCCCATGAAGCTGAAGTCCTGGACCGAAACCACGGCCGGCTGGCCCTGGATCTTGCCAAAGCCGCTGCTCATCGCGTCTTGTGCGCCGCTGGCCTTACGCGCCGCCTTCAGGCGATCGATATAGGGCCGCTCGTCGGGGAACTTCAGCGGGTCGTCGACCACGCCCTTTGGCGCGTCGATCTTCTCGTACTGGCCGTCGTCGAAGGTGTAGCGAAGGCGCTGCTCGGCGCCGATCCGCATGTGGTTGCCGGACGGCGTCACCCAGAGGGCGGCTTCCAGGTCCGAGCGATAGATCATCTCGCCGGTGTCCGGGCACTTCACCCAGAGGTTTTCGGGCGTCTCGCGCTTGGTGACGAGGTTGCGCACGCCGGGCGCAATGCGCGACAGCCAGCCGCGACGCTCTTTCGGACCCTGAGGTCCCTTACCGGGTTTGTCGTTTCGCTGTTCAGCCATCGCCATGGGGTTCTACACCGAGAGGCTTTCGACTCGCGCGGAGCGCACAGCCTTAGCCAAGGATTCGACTTTGGAAAGAACCCGGTCGGTCACAGATTCGTTCATTGCCAAGCCTGTAGCAATCTCTTCGACCAGGGCCGAACCGACGACGACCCCATCTGCGACCCGGGCGATGGCCGCCGCGCGCTCCGGCGTCTTGATTCCGAAGCCGACTGCGACCGGCAGACCGCCGGCGGCGCGGACGCGTTCGACATGCGGCGCGACGATATCGGCGTCGGCCTCCTTCACGCCGGTGACCCCGGCTACCGAGACGTAGTAGGCGAAGCCCGAAGTCCGGCGCAGGATCACCTTCAGGCGCGCGTCGTCGCTGGTAGGCGTCGACAGCAGCAGCAGTGAAAGTTGTTCGGCGTCCAGGGCATCGGCCAGCGGGTCGGCTTCTTCAGGCGGAATGTCCACGACGATGAGGCCATCGACGCCGGCCTGGGCCGCATCGCGAGCGAAGGTCTCAAAGCCCCGATTAATCAGCGGGTTGGCATAACCCATCAGGATGATCGGCGTCGTCTGATCGCCCTTCCGGAACTCGGCGATCATCGCCAAGGTCTTGGAAAGCGTCATGCCGTTGTCCAAGGCGCGCAGGGCCGCGCGCTGGATCGGCGGCCCCTCGGCCATGGGATCGGAAAACGGGAAGCCGACCTCGATCACGTCGGCCCCGGCGGCCGGCAGGCCCTTCAGGATGTCCAGACCGGTGGCGTAGTCGGGATCGCCCGCCATGATGTAGCTCACGAAGGCCGCGCGGCCCTCGGCTTTCAGCGCAGCGAAGCGCGCGTCGATACGGGCCTTGGTCAAATCGTGCGTCCCAGATGCGCCGCGACGGTGGCCACATCCTTGTCGCCACGGCCCGACAGGTTCAGCACCACGACGCCGCCCTTGCCGACCTGCTTGGCCACGTCCGGCAGTCGCGCCAGGGCGTGAGCCGATTCGATAGCCGGCAGGATGCCTTCCAGCTCGGCGCACAGCTTGAAGGCGTCGAGCGATTCGGTGTCGGTGGCGGTCAGGTAGGTCGCGCGCCCGACATCGTGCAGCCAGGAGTGCTCCGGGCCGATGCCGGGATAGTCCAGGCCGGCCGAGATCGAGTGAGCCTCGGTGATCTGACCTTCGTCGTCCTGCAGCAGATAGGTCATGTTGCCGTGCAGGACGCCGGGACGGCCGCCATTGATGGCCGCGGCGTGCTTGCCGGTCTCCATGCCTTCGCCCGCGGCCTCGACGCCGAAGAGCTGCACGCTCTCGTCATTGAGGAACGGGTGGAACAGGCCGATAGCGTTCGAACCGCCGCCCACGCACGCCACCACGGCGTCGGGCAGACGGCCTTCCAGCTCCATCACTTGGCGACGGGTTTCCTGGCCGATGACCGATTGGAAATCGCGCACCATCTCCGGATAGGGATGCATGCCGGCGGCCGTGCCGATCAGATAATAGGTGTCGTGAACATTGGTGACCCAGTCGCGCAGGGCCTCGTTCATGGCGTCCTTCAAGGTCGCCGAACCGGAGGTCACCGGCTCCACCTGGGCGCCAAGCAGGTTCATGCGGAAGACGTTGGGCTTTTGCCGCTCGACGTCCACCGCGCCCATATAGACCACGCAAGGCAGGCCGAAGCGGGCGCAGACGGTGGCCGTGGCCACCCCGTGCTGGCCGGCGCCGGTCTCGGCGATGATCCGGGTCTTGCCCATTCGGCGGGCCAGCAGGATCTGGCCCATGCAGTTGTTGATCTTGTGCGAGCCGGTGTGGTTCAGCTCTTCGCGCTTCAGATAGATCTTGGCCCCGCCGAAATGCTCGGTCAGCCGCTCGGCGTAGTAGAGCGGGCTAGGGCGCCCCACATAGTGGGTCAGGAAACTGGAGAGTTCCGCCTGGAAGGCCGGATCGGCCTTGGCCGCGCTGTAGGCCGCGTCCAGGTCGTGGACCAGCGGCATCAGGGTCTCGGGCACGTAACGCCCGCCAAAGTCGCCAAAGCGCCCGGCGGCGTCGGGATAGGCGGTGTAATCGTTGGGTTTAGCTGGAGCGTTCACGGGGCTTTGCAACTTCAAGCGCGGCGGACAGCGTCTAGAAACGCCGTGATCAGGGCCGGGTCCTTTAGTCCGGGACCGCGCTCCACGCCAGAGGAAACGTCCACCAGCGGCGCGCCGGACAGTCGCACGGCCTCGCTTACATTCCAGGGATCGAGGCCTCCAGCGAGGAACCAGGGCCGCTCAAAGCGGCGGCCGGCGGTCAGCGCCCAGTCGAAACGCGAGCCGGTGCCGCCAGGCAGGACGGCGTCCTTTGGCGGCCGGGCGTCGAACATCAGGTGATCGACCACGCTCTCATAAGTCCTGCTGGCCTCAATGTCGGCGGCTTCGGAAACCGCCAGCGCCTTGATGATCCCCGCGCCGGTGCGGACGGCGATCTGTCGGGCGCGGGCGGGCGTTTCACGGCCGTGGAGCTGGATGAGGTCCGGCTTCAGAGTGGCCATGAGCCGGTCCAGCAGGACGTCGTCCGGATCAACCGTCACCGCGACGATCTTCACGCCCGCCGCACGAGCCGGAGCGGCCAGGCGATCGGCCGCCTCAGGTTCAATATCGCGCGGGCTCTTGGCGAAAAACACAAAGCCAATGTGGGTCGCATGGCCGTCCAGGGCGGCGCGCACCGCCTCGGGCGTTGAAAGTCCACAGATCTTGGCGCGCGGCGTCATCCGACCGAGTTAGGGCGTCACGCGCGCCAAGCCAAGGCCGATTAGCGGTTCTTCAGGAGGTCGCGGATCTCGACGAGCAGCGCTTCGCTGGGCGTAGGCGCTTCCGGCGCAGGCGCTTCGGCCTGCTGGCGGCGCAGAGTGTTGACGCCCTTGATCAGCATGAAGACCACCCAGGCCACGATCAGGAACTGAATCAGGGTGTTGATGAAGGCCCCGTACTGGATAGCCACCAGTTCGTTGATCGCCGTCGCCGGGTCGTCCGGCCGCAGCACCCACTGCAACTTCGAGAAATCCAATCCGCCCATCAGCAGGCCGATCGGGGGCATGACCACCTGATTGACGAGGCTGTCGACGATCTTGTTGAACGACGCGCCGATGATCACGCCGACCGCGAGATCGATCACATTGCCGCGCGCGATGAACTCGCGGAATTCCGAGAAGATGCCCATGGGTCCACCGTTGATCACAAAGGGTCGTCAGGATCGGCTGCGCCGTTCCCGCCGGTCAACCGTAAACGCGCGAAGTCGCTAGTCGGCGTTCAGCCGCTCGCGAAGCTCCTTGCCGCTCTTGAAGAACGGCACGTGCTTGGCGCGAACATCGACGGCCTCGCCGGTGCGCGGGTTGCGGCCGGCGCGAGCATCTCGCGATCGGACCGACAGGGCTCCAAAGCCTCGCAGCTCCACCCGGCCGTCCGTCTCAAGCGCCTGGATCATGCGTTCAAGAATAACGCCGACCACACGCTCAATGTCGCGCTGGGTTAGATGCGGGTTCTCTTCCGCCAGATGGGCGATAAGTTCCGACTTGATCATGCCTATTTCCGAGTCCCCGAGCCGTTGGGGAGACGGCTCATAGGCGTTCAACTAGCAGCAAGTACTTCGCCAACAGGCGTGGCCCCCAGAAATCGCCGGGAGCGAGCGGGACCATGGTCGAGTCCCGCCGGATGTTCAAGGCGCAAAGAGGGTCGATTGCACGCACATATTGTACCGTGGTCGCTTTCGATCCTCTCCGCCGCCCTTTGAGGCTTTGAGACGTCCCGATTATTTCGGGGCCCGGACGAAATACTCCTGCGCGCCCACCGCCCGCAGGGCCTTGTTGGTCGCCTCGATCTGGTCGGCGGGGATTTCGGGCGAGACCGTGCGGATGTCGGTCGAGAAACGGGCGACGCCGCTCTCCACCTTCGACGATTGCTTCATCTCATAGCCGCCGATCAGCTGGTCGGCGTTCGCGCCGCGGACCGTGAAGCCGCGGCCGCCCGCGGGCAGCACGATCTCGGTGATGCTGCTGGTGAACATCGGATAGGCCAGGGCGTAGGGGGCGTCGCGATTGGGGCCCGGTTCGCGACGCGGGAACACTGCCGCGCCGCCAGCTCCTGTGCCCGGCAGCTTGAACTCCCGCACGCCCAGATCGGGATTTTCTCGCCAGTCCATGTCGGCCTTGCCGGTCATGATCAACGAGAACCCATCCCCCGGCTCGTCCTGCCAGGTCACGTCGTCCAGATCGATCCAACTGAAGGTCGACGAGAAGGTCTGCCGCAAGCCTCGCTCCAGGTCGGGCTTGGCTGAGCGAGCGGTCATCTGGCGCATGGCGTTGGCGGCGTCGCCCTCGAGCCGCATCTTGATGGTGGCCGGGGCCGCGACGTCTAGCCCCTGCGAGGCGTCGAGATGGATCGAGGCGACCATCTGCGGACGATCCAGCGGCGGCTCGGTCACCCGTTCCAGTTCGGCCCCCTCGACACGTAGCGGCAACGCCCAGCGCCAGTTCGGCTGCCGAATGGCGTCAAGACCGCCGCGGTCGCCGCTGCGGGTTCCGTCGAGCCAATAGGTCTTGCCGCCAACGGTTGCGCGAACCAGCACGTGGTTGAAGGCCGACAACGAGGGCAGCCGCTCGTCCATTCCATCGCCGCCGCCGAGCGAAACCAAGGCGGGCTCGGCCTTGACCCCGAGCTCGTTTAGCAACGCCAGCAGCAGCACCGTCTTGGCCTTGCAGTCGCCAAACCGGCGCTCCCAGGTCTCGTCGGCCGTGGCCGGCACGTAACCGCCCTCGCCCATGCCCAGGAACAGATAGCGGGTTTGATCCTCCACCAGCATCAGCGCCGCGAACGCCCGCGCCTTGGGATCCTTGGTCGCGGCGGCGATCTTGGCGGCCTCGGCCCTCACCGCCGAGCCGGGCTTCAGCGCTGCTGCGCGGGCGAAGTGCGGGGCCATCAGCTGAGATACATCGGACCAGGCCGCGTAGCTGGACACTTCCAGCTCGCCCAAGCGACGGAACCGGGCGGGCGCTCCCTCCGGCGGCTTGGGCGCCACGATCAGCGGTGCGTCGCGCTCCAGCGTGGTCCAGCCATCCTGGGCGGTCACGGACGGCTCGCCAAAGCCCTCCGTCGCCTTCCAGCGAACCGGCCGCGCTTCCGGCCAGGACACCCGCACCCGATAGCGCCCAGCGGCGCCCGAAAACGCCATCTTCTCGAAGTCATAGGAACGGCCCTGGGCGATCGAGTCCCGACGGGTGACGGTCCAGGCCATGTCGACGGCGTCGCCGACCTGCAGGCCCTCGATCTGGCGATTGGCGGTCAGCCGCCCATCCAGCATTGCGCGCTCAAGACTGGTCTCGCGGCGCAGGACCAGCATGTCCTTGCCGCCCTTCAACAGGTCGATGGCCTTGCCGTCACGGATGATCCGCAAGGTGTGCCAGACTACGGTTTCCGACCCCGGATCCCAGGTGATGCTGCGCGACTGGAAGCCCGCCAGGCCTTCGGTCTTGGTCACCTTGTAGATGCGGCGATTGTAGTAGGAATCGCCCTCAGGCCCGAACCGGGTCTGGTTGTCATCGAGAAGCGATTGGACAGCGGCGGCCCCGTCTCCGGGAGGCGCTTGCGGGACCTCGGCGACCTGGACCCAGGCGGCGGGCGCGGCATAGGAAATCTTG
>JAESFP010000161.1_pt1 | contig 40385 bp, 35 predicted proteins | sample 9266181 | NCBI WGS metagenome assembly JAESFP01 (sample SAMN14502547, study PRJNA617102) | algae metagenome | isolation source: Pegethrix bostrychoides GSE-TBD4-15B and co-occurring heterotrophs from... | place: USA: Grand Staircase-escalante National Monument, Utah | collected 2006-08-15 | reverse complement strand
GTTACGTGTATTTCGACAGTTGGGATCATCTGCTCACCTTCATGCTCCAGGGGCTAGAGCTAGACATCCCGCCGAATACCAGCTAAATTTCCATACTGAGAATTGCTGACATGTCTCAAGCAATTCTCGTAGTACTTTGGTATTACTTTCGAGTTTTGAATGGAATTGATTGAACAGGGTCAGCCTCCACCCGTTAGTCCAAATCCTGCGCTGCATCCTCTTCTGGATCACCCAAAATATATAGCTCGCCCGCTACCGAGACCCGATCGCCCTCAATCAGCTTGCGCCCCCGCCGCAGCTCCATCTGGCCGTTGACTTCGATCTGCCCGTCGCGGATCAGCTGCTTGGCCTCGCCACCCGTATGCGCCACCCCAATCCACTTGAGGAACTGGTCGAGCTTGATGGTTTCTGGTTCTGATCCGGCTTGTGGTTCCGTCATCTGGCCTTCCTGGCTGTAAGAAGCCGTAAGATTGAGAACAACCTTTTCCCCTATTCCCTGACATGACCTATTGCCTTGGGATTGTAACGCGCCACGGGCTGGTAATGGCGGCTGACTCGCGCACAAATGCTGGCGTTGACTACATTTCAACCTACCAAAAGCTGTTTGACTTTTCGGCTCCCGGCGACCGGGTGATTTTGCTGTGCAGCTCTGGCAATCTATCGATTACGCAGGCGGTGCTGAACGTGCTGGAGCAAGACCTGCGGCTGCAAGCGTCCGAAAACCTGCACAGCACTGCCACGCTCTACGATACGGCGCGGTATGTCGGCAACAAGATGCGGCAAATCCAGCAGCAGGAGCGGGGCTGGCTGGAAAAAGACGGAATCGACTTTAAATGTACGCTGCTGCTGGGCGGTCAGGTTCGGGGCGAGGCTCCCAGTTTATTTATGATCTACAGCCAGGGCAATTTTATTCAGGCAACAACCGAAACGCCGTTTTTGCAGATTGGCGAAACCAAATATGGCAAGCCGATTCTCGACCGGACGCTCAGCTACGAAACCGCGCTCGAAGATGCGGCTAAAGTGGCGCTGCTCTCGATTGATTCGACGATGAAATCCAACATTTCGGTGGGGCCACCGCTCGATCTGGTGCTGTATGAGGCGCACAGCCTACGGATCAAGCATCAGGTGCGCCTGCGCTCTGGTGATCCGCATCTGGTCAAAATGCGGCAGCTTTGGGAAACTTCGCTGCGAGAAGCGTTTGAGCGAATGCCCAGTCTGGACTGGGACAGCTACGCCCAGAAGGGCGAATAGCCTGCTGTAGCGGGCTATTTACGGCTGATTCTCAACATTTGATTGCCGCCTTTTTGAAACTCATAGTCTACAAGTTGGATTTGCAGGCTCATGCTTTGGCTTAGAAGTGTCTGCACCACTGAATCAAGATAGGCTGATGGCGTACCGTCGAGCTGGAGCAGTGGAAAAATCCGCACCTCAGCAGCGACTCGAAGCAGTTCATGCACTGAAGCAAGGTGAAAATCGAGCGAGAGCTGCTCTGAATATGTAAACAGTAAGTGAGAACAGAGGCATAATTCAAATTCATCGTTAGCCAGCTGTAACCTGGGCAAAGACTGGCAGAGATAGCGCCCTTCAACTTTGCCAGCTTCATAATCTAGGGCGAATCTTTCCATCGCAGCCAGACGCGCCTGACCTAGCGCATCGGCATCCCGAAAATTTGCCCAGATGTAGCGATCTGAATTTTGCCTAACTTGAGAAATGACCAGATCATAAGTTTGCTGAACGCGCTGCTTAATTTGAGTCGCAGAGAATTCGTAGATCGGATCGACAGAGACAACAGCATGTCCCAGCTCTGTCATTTCAGCATTAAAACTAGCTGGGCCATCGCCACATCCCAGAATCTGGAGGTTCAAATCCGCCTCTGACAAACCAAACATCAGCTTATATTCTGCCAACGTTCTGCCCCAAGGAACGATTTCGTGAAGTTTCATGCTGATAGTTTCATGCTGATAGTACAAGTTCAGGATTGCAGCAGGGACAGATTAAAGAATGTTGAAGAGGACGAGAGGGCATCAGGATTTTGGTGAATCGCTGTCAATCGTAATATATCGCTCATAATAGAGCGAAGAGATAGCAGATAAAGCAGTTCACCAGATAGGCTACAGATAGCTTCCAGATAGCTTGCAATCTCCTCGCAGTTCCTCAGAGCCAAAAGAGCCAAACGACCTGCTCACGCAGTGACCAGCGACGCTACAATTTTTGTGTTGCAATGCAGGCCAAACCCGATGCCATCTCCACCTATTCCAGTTGTCGTGAACGGAGCCGCCGGAAAAATGGGGCGCGAGGTAATCAAAGCCTTAGCCGCCGCGCCGGATATGAACCTGGTGGGAGCGGTGGATCGCAACCCCGACTTGCAGGGGCAGGACGTGGGCGAACTGGCCGGGATTGAGGCGCTAGAAGTGCCGATTGTCAATGACTTGCAGGCTTCGCTGGTGCTGGCAACGCAGGAGCGTCAGCCGCCCGTGATGGTAGATTTCACGCACCCTGACTCGATCTATGAAAACGTTCGTGCCGCGATTGCCTACGGCGTGCGGCCAGTGGTGGGCACAACCGGACTCAGCGTTAGCCAAATCCAGGATCTGGCCGACTTTGCTGATAAGGCCAGCACAGGCGCAGCGATTATCCCCAACTTTTCGATTGGCATGGTGCTGCTTCAGCAGGCAGCAGTTCGCGCCTCGCAGTATTTTGAGCATGTTGAGATTCTGGAGCTGCACCACAACCAAAAGGCCGATGCGCCAAGCGGCACGGCTATCCAGACCGCGCAGCTACTCGAAGAGCTGGGCAAGCCCTTTAACCCGCCTGCTGTCAGCGAAACCGAAAAGCTGGCCGGAGCCAGAGGCAGCCGCACCGCTGAGGGAATTCGGATTCACAGCATTCGGCTTCCCGGCCTGATTGCCCATCAGGAAGTGATCTTTGGCGCTCCGGGCGAACTCTACAGCCTGCGTCATGATACCAGCGACCGCGCCTGCTATATGCCGGGCGTGCTGCTAGTGATCCGCAAGGTGCTGGAGCTGAAGTCGTTGGTTTATGGGTTAGAAAAGCTGCTCTAACTCTGCTCTAACTCTTGCGGCTTCAACTACTGCAACGGCGAATCAGAGGGGGGCAGCTGCACCTCCTGACCTCGCTCAACAGTGGCAACACCCGCCACACCAGATAGGCTGGAGATCTGGCTGGATTCGCAGCTTCCCGTAATTACGCCGATGGTTTCCAGGGTTTGTTCCACCTGCATTCCGGCAGCCTGCAAGCCCGCCGCCACTTCCATCATCTGCTCCTGATGTGCGTCGTCCACCGTCACCGAGACATTCACTCTAGACATGGCTAATTTCCTCCTATTTCTCCCTAAGCGTCGGATTTCAAGGAGCCTGCACAATGCCTGCGCCCACATCTTCTGAGGCCAGCGCCAGACGGCGAGCCGTTTTGACCAGCAGATTCCACAGCTCTTGGCCGCGCAGGCCCGATTCTTCAGCATGCAGGGCGGCAATCCCGGCGACATGCGGCGTGGCCATGCTGGTGCCGCTAATCGTTTGGTACTGAGTCGGCATCGGCCAGCTGGAATAGACGTTGACACCTGGCCCCGCAATATCTACCTGTCCGCCATCTGGGTTGATGCCGCGATTTGAAAAATAGGCAATGTTTGAGTCTGAATCCAGCGCCCCTACCGCTAAAATCGAAGGGCAGTTGGCAGGGCGGCTAACTGGACTGGGGATGCCCGTATCGCGGCGGCTATCGTTGCCTGCGGCGGCCACAATCAGCGTCCCGCGACTTAAGGCTCGCTGCGCCACGGTTTCGTAGACTTGCGAATAGGTGCTGCCCACCTGCGTGCGCGAGCCGAGCGACATGGAAATAATCTCGCAGCCGCTAGCAATCGCCCATTCGATGCCCTGCAGAATACCGCTGTCGCTGCCGCTGCCCTGATTGCTCAAGACTTTGCCAGCGTAGATCTCGGCATTGTAGGCCACGCCATATCGCGGCAGGCGCGTGGGGCGACGCGAGCCACAGGCAGTGCCAATGCAGTGCGTGCCGTGACCATTGCCATCCTGGACTTCTTCGCCGCTAATAAACGATTTGCTCGTCACCGTGCGGCCAATAAAATCTGGATGCGTCAGGTCAAAGCCTGTATCTAGAACCGCAACTTTAATGCCTTTGCCGCTGGCGCAGGAGTTGAGCACCTTGGTAGCCTGCAAGCCCCAGGTCGATTCGGCTTCGTCAATGGCCTGCAAGAGCGCCGTCTGCTGGGTTGGCAGCAGCTTCTCGACTAGGTGATTAATCGCATCTCGGTAGCCAATCAGGTAATCTGCCGACAGGTTTAGCTGCGGTAGGGCGTAGACGATCTGTTCGGGTTCGATGGCCAGAATGGCGCTGTTGCCCTCGGCTGAAATCCGCATGGTTGCAAGCTGCTCAGGTGCGGCTTCAACGACCGCCACGCCTAGCTGATTCAAAATTACCGCATTGTGGCTTTGAGCAATTTCACTGCTGCATAGGTTTAGGCTCACTGATTCACTTAAAGCCTGCACAGCCGTCTCCACGGCATCTTCGCGTAGCAGCACCAGATAGCGCCCCGTAGTCTCAGGTTCAGCGATGGTTGGGGTCAGATGATCTGCCATATTTATGCCTCTCGACTCTGCAACGGCTCAAATTACAATAAAGTTAGTCCAGCAAAACAGTACGCCGGAATCTGCCGTTTGGCGACTGGGTCAATGCCCTCGATCTAGATTAGATATTCAATCTGCTCATTGAGCTAATTCCGCATCAATCCACTGCCGAATTGTCGCAACCACCTGATCCAGCTGAATCTCCTGCGATGCTTTCGTCGCCCGCGTCACGACCTCAACCTTGCCCTGCTGCAACGAACGTCCGGTGACAATTCGGTAGGGAATGCCCACCAGCTCAGCGTCCTTGAACTTAACGCCCGCCCGCTCCTCCCGGTCATCCAGCAGCGCCTCCACGCCCGCTTGGTTCAGCGCGTTATAAATCTGCTCAGCCGCCGCCATTTGATCTTGATCCGCAGCGTTGGGCGCAACCACAATCACCTGATAGGGCGCAATCGCTACCGGCCAGATGATGCCGTCTTTGTCGTAGGATTGCTCAACCGCCGCCTGCGCCAGCCGCGACACGCCTACCCCATAGCAGCCCATCATTAGCGGTACTTCTTCGCCCTGTTCGTTCGTGTAGGTCGCATTCAGCGCCTTGGAATATTTGTTGCCCAGCTGAAAAATATGGCCAATCTCGATGCCGCGCGCGCTCTGCAAAAGCTGGCTAGGGTCGTGCAGTGCCCGGTCGCCGACGCTGGCCTTCCGCAGATCGAGCGCTAGTCTGGGCAGCGGATATTGACTGCCCCAGTTGGCCCCAACGACGTGAAAGCCCGATTCGTTGGAACCCGTCACGAAATTTTTTAGCTCGACGGCGGTTTGGTCAACCAGCCGCAGAAACTGAGCCACCAGCGTTTTGGACGGCTGGATGTAGCTGTCGGGCAGATCTGGCGCGATATAGCCCAAGGGCAAAGGCTGAGTCGCCCACTGCTGCTGGGCTTCGGCATCCGGAACCTTCAGTCCAATCACGGCAGTTGCTTTGTAGTCGCCCGCCAGCTTGGTTAGCTCGTTTTGCAGCTTCACCTCATTCACATCCTGATCGCCCCGGATGCTGACCAGCACGAGCAGCTCCATGCCGCTGTTGTAGGTGACTTGGTAGAGCACGTTTTTGAGGATCTGCGTGGGCGAGCAGTCGAGGAACTTGGCGAGACTGGCGATGGTAGGCGTGTTGGGGGTTTCCCGCTTTTCGTAGGTTTTGAAGCTAGAGGGCACCGCCTCTGCCGGACGCGAAACGGCCTTTTCTACATTGGCGGCATACTGACCATCCTCGGTGTAGAGCACCTCGTCTTCACCCGCCTCAGCCAGCACCATAAACTCCTGCGAGCCAGAGCCGCCAATCGCCCCCGAATCAGCATCTACTGCCCGAAAGGCCAGCCCACAGCGGCGCAAAATGTTGTGGTAGGCATCGTGCATTTTGCCATACGACCGTTTCATCCCGGCCTCGTCCACATCAAACGAGTAGGCATCTTTCATAATGAACTCCCGACCTCGCATCAGCCCAAACCGAGGCCGAATCTCGTCGCGGAACTTGGTCTGGATCTGGTACAGGTTCAGCGGCAGCTGCCGATAGGAGCGGATCATATCGCGAGCGACTGCCGTAATCACCTCCTCGTGAGTCGGCCCCAGCCCTAGCTCGCGTCCCTGGCGATCGGTGAGGGCAAACATGATGCCTTCGGCTTGGGTATAGGTCTCCCAGCGTCCCGACTCCTTCCAGAGTTCTGAAGGCTGGAGCTGATTGAGCAGGCATTCTTGCGCCCCGGCAGCGTTCATCTCCTCGCGCACAATCTGCGAGATTTTTTGCAACACCCGCCAGAGCAGCGGTAAATAGGCATAAACACCGCTGCCAATCCGCCGCATATAGCCCGCCCGCAGCAGCAGCTTGTGGCTGGGGATCTCTGCCTCTGCTGGATCTTCGCGCAGCGTGACAAACAGCATTTGAGACAGACGCATGATTCGCTTCCCTTCTTCTCTAATTCTCTCGATGGCTATAGCATCGCTCTATTTCGATCTACAAGTCTACATCGCCCTTTCCTCCTCCAAACAGCGCCTAAATAAAAACCAGACAAAAATACTTTGACGAGGCAGGAGTTAAGACGAGATGATGAGAGCTGGTAATCGTGGCGGCAGAAGATACAGTACTCGTTGCAGTTAGGACAAAGACATATGAGCTTCATGGTAATTTTCTTGTTGATTTTGGGGCTAGTGCTGCTGGTGATTGGCGCGGAAGCACTGGTGCGGGGAGCTTCTAACCTGGCGACGGTGGTGGGCATCTCGCCGCTGGTCATTGGCCTGACAATTGTGGCCTATGGCACGAGCGCCCCCGAAATGGCGGTTAGCACCATGACGAGTCTGTCGGGGGATGCGGATATTGCAGTCGGCAACGTCGTTGGCAGCAATATTTTTAACGTGCTGTTTATTTTGGGAATTTCAGCTTGGGTGACACCTTTGATTGTGGCGCAGCAGCTGATCCGGCTCGATGTGCCGATCATGATCGGCACATCGGTTTTGGCTTTCGTGTTTGGCCTAGACGGCACCATTAGCCGCGTAGATGGCATTATCTTGTTTGGGCTGGCGGTGCTCTACACGCTATTTTTGATCTACCAGAGCCGTAAAGAAACCAACGCGCAGGTGCAGGCTGAATACGAACAGTTTGGGCAAGACGCTCGCCGCTCGCCGGTTGGGCTGCTAGTGAATGTTGGCTATATTCTCGGTGGGCTGGTGATGCTGGTGATTGGCTCGCGCTGGCTGGTGGATGGCGCTACGGCGATTGCGCGTTCCCTGGGGGTCAACGAGCTGGTGATCGGCCTGACGATTGTGGCAGCAGGCACTTCTCTGCCAGAGCTGGCAACTTCGGTGGTGGCCAGCATCCGGGGCGAGCGCGATATTGCGGTAGGCAATGTGGTTGGCAGCAATATTTTCAACATTCTGGCTGTACTGGGGTTGGCCGGAATTGTCGCCCCCAATGGCGTGAATGTGGCGACTGAGGCGATTCAGTTTGATATCCCGGTGATGATTGCCGTGGCCTTTGCCTGCCTGCCGATTTTTATCTCCGACAACCTGATTGCCCGTTGGGAAGGCATTCTGTTTGTGATCTATTACATTGCCTATGCGCTCTACCTGCTGCTCCATGCCAACCAAGATCCTAGCTTGCCGATCTATGGCGCGGTAATGCTCTGGTTCGTGATTCCGATTACAGCCTTGACGCTGCTGATTACGGCTCGACGCACCCTGCGAGCTAGGAAGCCGCTGAGCAATAAGTAGAAAAGCCAAAACCAGAAATGTATCTGACAATGTATCTGACAATGATGCAACTGCCCTCTACTGTCGCGAGCGCGGGGGCGGCAACCGACGCAGCAGCCGATCAACAGGGGACAGCGGAGCGGGTTCGGCTGGCTCAGTCGCAGCAGGTGCAGCTAGCGGCATGGAGCAGCCAATCACAATTTCTGAAGTTTTGGGATAGTTCTCTAGCAGCTGGAGGAAAGTCTGAGCGTTGAAGCTGCGCGGATCTTGGCGACTGCCGGAGCGATCGACAATTTTGTGGTAAGTGATGCGCTCTGGCGGGACGCTGGTTTTAGCCACGATCCAGGCCAAAGATTGGTATTGGGGGCTGGTGTAGCCGCTGTGGCTGCTGTTGTTATTATCGCCATCCGCCGGAGTCTCCAGCGAGATGTGATAGGCAAAGTTGTTCACCGAGGCGGGCAAATCAGGGTTCGTTTTGACGCTCTCTTCGCCAGCGCTGCCCACAAAGGCCGAATTGCCTGCGCCAAACGCTCGCTTGTCAGGGGGGACCAGGTAGTAAACCGTGCCATCTAGACCGACCAGCGTGTGATAGCTGACCTGATCATCATCGTAGGGATGGGGCGTTTGAAAGAAATTGACGGCGCTGCTAACGCTTCCCACCGTTTCGTGCAGCACCACAATCGGCGCGTGCTCGGCGAGCTTGCCCAGCGCATCTTTGATAAACCGCTGGCCGTAATTTGTAGAGTCGGCCAAGGCCACCACTTCTTTGGGGCTGTAGGCATTTGGTTTAGGGGTCGAAGCGACAACCTGCCTGAAGCGAGAAATCGGCACCTGTGGTCGAGGCAGTGACTGAGCTGGCCCCTGATGCGGTTCGGGCTGTACGGCGCAGCCAAACGGAATGCCCTGACTAGCGACCCGATTGGCGGCATCTGGCAGAGACTGACCGCTTCCGGACTGAGCCACTGCAACCAGCAGCCCCAAACAGATTGACAGCAGCAGGACAGCATTTAGGACCTTGGATTTCACGCTCACGTTCCTCACAGATATCGCTGCAAAAGCTAGGGAGGATTATAGCAGCCGTCGTTTTGATTTCATCCAAGTTTGGCCTGCTGGAATCTAGTCTGCTGGAATTTAGCCTGCTGTCTATACTGAGATCACAGGCGGGAGAGAATTCATGAGCGATCTATTTCAAGATTTAGAAGAGATTTTTGACCAGCGGGTGGAAGAATTGCTCAGCTTTGTCAGGCAGCTAGACGGACAGTCTGGACAATCTGGGCAGTCTGGACAATCCGGGCAATTCGGGCAATCTGGCAGCTCATCTCCCTTCGACCTGCCGCCCAACCCCATCGACAGCCTGCGCGAATCGGTCACCAGCCTGCTCACTAATCCGCTCAGCCCGCCTAGTGACCTGTCATTGGCGCAAGTTGGCGGCATCAGCGAAACCCTGCGCGAGCTGCGCGAACTCGTCGAAATCCCAATCAAGCGTCCAGACTGGCTGAAGATGCTGGGTCTAGAGGCGACGCGAGGCGTCCTGCTGGTTGGGCCACCGGGAACGGGCAAAACCCTGACGGCCAGAGCGCTCGCCGCAGAGCTGGGCATCAACTGCATTGCGATTGTCGGGCCAGAAGTTATGGGCAAATACTACGGTGAAGCGGAAGCCCGCCTGCGCAGCCTGTTTGAAAAAGCGGCTCGTTCAGCCCCCTGCCTGATTTTTATCGACGAAATTGACGCGCTGGCTCCTAGTCGCTCTAGCGTCGAAGGCGAAGTCGAAAAGCGCGTGGTCGCGCAGCTGCTCAGCCTGATGGACGGCTTTTCCAGAGCCGAGGGCGTGATTGTCTTGGCCGCCACCAACCGCCCCGACCAGCTCGATCCCGCGCTGCGTCGTCCCGGACGCTTTGACCGCGAGGTGCAGTTTCGCGTCCCTGACCGCAATGGCCGTCTGGAAATCCTCAAAATTTTGACGCAGGCCATGCCGCTGGAGCGCCGATCCGATCCAGTTGATTTAGGCAGGGTTGCCGATCTATCGGTGGGGATGGTGGGGGCTGATCTGAAAGCCGTCTGTCAAAAAGCGGCCTATAGCGCCCTGCGTCGGATTGCACCTGCGATTGAGCAGCCGATCGCCCAACCCATGAGCGTGACTCAGGCTGACTTTTTGGCGGCGCTCAAGGCCATCAAGCCTGCTGTGCTGCGTTCAGTGCAGGTTGAGTCGCCACAGGTGAGCTGGGAGGCAATTGGCGGTCTAGAGTCAGTGAAGCAGTCGCTGCAAGAGGCAGTCGAAGGGGCGTTGCTCTATCCAGAACTCTACCGGCATACGGGAGCCAAAGCGCCGCGTGGGGTGCTGCTCTGGGGCGTGCCCGGAACCGGAAAAACCATGCTGGCTAAGGCGGTGGCCTCGCAGGCGCGAGCTAACTTTATTGCCGTGAACGGGGCAGAGCTGCTGAGTAAGTGGGTGGGCGCTTCAGAGCAGGCTGTCCGCGAGCTGTTTGGTAAGGCGAGGCAGGCGGCTCCCTGCGTCGTGTTTGTCGATGAGATTGACACGCTGGCTCCAGCCAGAGGCGGCTTTTCTAGCGATGGTGGTGGCGTGAGTGACCGCTTGGTAGGTCAGCTTTTAACAGAGCTAGACGGCTTGCAGGACTGCCCTGACGTGCTGCTGATTGGTGCCACCAATCGCCCTGAAGCGCTTGACCCAGCGCTGCTGCGAGCCGGACGGTTAGATCTCCAGCTCAAGATTGACTTGCCGGACGAAGAGAGCCGCCTAGCGATTTTGCGGGTGCATAGCCAGCGGCAGCCTTTAGACCAGGTGGACTTGGCAGTTTGGGCAAGCCAAACGGTGGGCTGGAACGGGGCAGAGCTAGCCTTGCTGACCAATCAGGCGGCGCTGGAGGCAATTCGTCGCTACCGAGCGGCAGAGGCCAGTGATTCCATCAGCAATTCCATTAGCGACCCTAGCGCCATTCAAATCACGATGGCTGACTTCACAGCTGCCTACCAAACGCTGATTGATCAGCGCGGGTAGAGATTGAAGCTTCTGAATTTCTGATTGCAGGGTGCAGCCAGCATAGAGCCGCCTCAGTGATCTCAGACCATGCGAGCCTACTCTTTTTTGGAGCTGGCCTTCGTGGTCGCTGCCCGCTCTGCCGCCGCTGACTTAAACGGACTGCGCTTAATCCGCGCCTTTTCTTTAGCGCGCTCCCGCTCATACTCCAGCTCCTTCAGCTTTTTCATAATCCGGCTGAAGTATTCCTGCATGTAGTTTTCCAGCGTTGTGATTTCGCCCGGATCAATGCCGAAAGCGGCATAGGTTTCTTCCATTGGTGCATTCAGCGGCTTGCCGGAGGCAATTACTTCGGTAAAGGCGAGACGATCGGCGGTATTTTGCCCCCACTTAAACAAGCGAGCCGTTTTTTGGATCGTCCGCAGCAAGCCAATTGGCATCCGAGAGGTTTTGGCTTCGCGCCCTGAAAGTCGCTCGCAGAGACGGATAATCTCATAGCTGCCCCAGGCTCTTGGCCCCACAACCGGAAAGCTACGATTCTCAGTTTCTGAGCGTTGCAGTGCCGCCACGGCAAACCGGGCAATATCTTGCGTGTCCATGTAGGCAGTCGGGGAGCTGTCGCCCATTACCCAAATCGACTGCTTCTCCAAAGTTGGAATCGCATACTGGCCAATCAAGCCCTGCATGAAGCCACAGGGTCGTAGAATTGTGTAGTTGAGTCCGGATTCGGCCAAAAACTGCTCGGTGCAGCGCTTGATATCCATCAGCGGCACATGCGGATACTGCTCGGCATCCAGAATCGAGAAAAAGATAAACCGCTCAACGCCTGCCGCTTTTGCCGCCTGAATCAAAGCAACTTTGCCGTCCCAGTCCACTTGCCTCATGCTGAGTGAGTCAGTGGCGCGGGTGGTGGCCGCATCAATCACGGCAGTTACGTCCGCCAGGGCTGATGTGAGGCTTTGCGGGTCGAGCAGGTCGCCCTGAATCAGCTCAGCGCCCCACTCTTTCAAAAAAGCAGCTTTTCTTAAACTACGCACGAAGCACCGCACCGAATGCCCCTCATCCAGCGCACGGCGGACAACCTGTCTTCCTAAAGTGCCAGTGGCGCCAACAATCAATAGATTCATGAGGGATTCCGTAACGATTTATTAATTTCCTTATAAGATATACCAAAATGGATTTCTTTCGCCAACGTATATCAAACACCCATCAAACGCCTATCAAAAGCCTCTAGATTGAACTTTCACTACTGAAATATCCCAATCCAGAGGCTTGCTCCGCGATTATTTTGGCCACATCTGGCTCTACTCTTCGCCGCCCTGAAGCTTCAGCATCAAAAAGCCCAGCCCTAGCCCCACTAAAATTAGGCTAAAGGACAAGATCGCTGCATTCAACATTTCGCCGCCCATCCACCGTCTCCTTCTCTAAAATCGAAACAACTGCATTACAGATCTTAAAGCAGTTTGGTGGAGATTAAGTCTAGGGGCAGTAAGTCTAAGGTTAGTCTGAGATTTTTATGGTTCCTGCTGAAGCTGCAACGCAAATTCATCGGCCCCGCATTGTGCTGCCTCTTGGCGATCCGGCGGGAATTGGTGCTGAAGTGATTTTGAAAGCGCTCGCTGATCCGAGTCTTCGAGAGGTCGGCGAGTTTACGCTGGTTGGCAACCGCGATCTGCTGCTTCAGACTTACAGTCGGCTCGCGCAAATTGATCCAGCTAGTCTGCTGCATCCAGATGAGCTGCCGTTGCTGGAGGTGCCGCTGGAAGATACTCTGAGCGCCGAGATTGTGGTCGGGCAGGGCAATGCAGCCAGCGGTGAGGCTAGCTTTCGCTTCTTAGAGACTGCAATTGCGCAAACTCTAGCTGGCAGGTTTGAAGGCATTGTCACCGCCCCCATTGCCAAATCAGCCTGGAAAGCGGCTGGTCACGATTATCCGGGACAGACTGAGCTGTTGGCAGCGCGGGCTGGGGCAAAACGATTTGGGATGCTGTTTGTGGCGCGCTCTCCGCAGAGCGGCTGGCGGCTGCGAGCGCTGTTGGCCACCACGCATATTCCGCTGCGACAGGTGGCAGAGCTGCTGACGCCTGAGCTGCTGACGCTGAAGCTGGAGCTGCTGCTGGACTGCCTACGACAGGATTTTGGCCTCGCTGCACCCCGAATTGCAGTAGCGGGTCTTAATCCGCACAGTGGTGAACAGGGACAGCTGGGGCAAGAAGAGCAGGACTGGCTGATTCCCTGGCTAGAGGCAATGCGGCAGCGATTTCCGGCAGTGGGTCTAGAGGGTCCTGTGCCGCCCGACACGCTCTGGGTGCGTCCGGGACAGGCTTGGTTTACGCGCTGCGCGGTCAATCATGCTCACGATGCCTATCTAGCGCTCTATCACGACCAGGGCTTGATTCCCGTCAAGCTGATGGCTTTTGACCGGGCAGTAAACACAACGATTGGTCTGCCCTTTGTCCGCTGCTCGCCCGATCACGGCACGGCTTTTGACATTGCAGCATTGGGCATTGCTGATGCAACGAGCTGTCGGGCAGCTATTGAGACCGCGATCGATCTGGTGCATCAGCGGCGTTCAATCTCAGCAGAATCAACCTCGTCAGAGCGTTCCAGTGAGACAGCCGAACCTCAATCGACGCGGGTAGAGCGCTGAGAAATCTTGAGAAATCTTGAGAAATTCTGAAGAATATGAAAGGACAGAATTGAGTAATCTGAGTCAGCTGCGGCACTTCAGACTAATTCAAAACTTCAGACTAATCCAAAAGATGATTGAGCGCTGCGGATACTGTAGGATAACCTAGTGCTTAGAGATGTCCTGATCCGCGACTGGCAGTCTCAAGTTATCTGCTAGCTATCTGTTAGCCAGAGGATAAAGCTATAAACCGCTTTGTCTACTGTTCCCTGATTGAAAACTTATTGAAAACTTCTCGAGAGCGACTCTGTTTGTCAACTCAGCTCTCAGAAAAACTCTGAATCTCAGCTCTGAATCTCAGCGTTTCCTGACACAGTTTGACCGGCAGGAGTGAATTAAATCTCTGCAAGCCACATGCGTCGAACCAGTTGTCAGGGTTTGCTGACTTCTGCAATATTTATTAATATAGGCACTAGGGAGATAGCGCGAAAATACAGATCGTTTAGTATATGCAGCTACAAATATCTCAATATAGGGCATTTTGTAGAGAGCGGCTAGACGTTATGAGTCAGCGTTACTAGATTCAGTTCTATTGTTCTGCTTTTCCGATTCGCGATCGGCATGAGCTACAAAAATCCGGAAATCGGCTAAGCCAGCAGTCAGCTCAGTAATTGTAATTTGTTAAATAACCGGGGGTGACCCATGATTCAATCCGTACAGTATTCAATGGCTTTGTTGGAAGATGAGGCCAGACAGCTGGTTTACAAAGGCGCAGTCAGCCGCAGCCAGCCGATCTACGTGCTCTGCCAATATATTCCGGCTCGCGAATGGGCTGGCGTTGAATGCGTTCTAGAAACCAACGGCTTCTTGCTCAGAGATCGCGTCGGTGATCTAATCGGTCGCGAAGAGTGGGACAACGATTAGCTCTAGTAGCCCTAGCATCTACTATGGAGCTATGGGCGATTCGGCTCATGGCTTTCGGCTAAATATACTGGAGAATATATTGACGGTTGGATCAGCCGTACTGGTCTAGGAACTGGTTGATATCCTCAACCACTCGCGTTAGCTCCGCTTCAGTGTTGAGCCGAATTCGATCGTCTCTAAGAGTAATCAGCACTTTTGCTGCAAACGGACTCGGCCAGATATTCGGGTTACAAAAAATTTCTAAAAATACGTCCCCGGTATGTCGATATTCCATCGACTGCTGGGGACTTGCTTTGCCGCCCGTCTGAGTTGCAGCCTGCTTGATGCTGTCCATCAGCCCCAGAATGGCCTGCTTGAGCGCTTGAGCGGCTTCAGGACTAAAGCCAAAGCTGACTGAGCCTTCTGATAGGTTTAAGCGAAGCTGAGGCGAGGCCATCGTCATGAGCGGCAATCTCTAGTGCAGTTAAGTAGTTGCGATATTCATCGTAGCGCTCTTGGGCACAGTCTTAACAACGGCCTGAGTTGGCATCCTCCAGCCGAGGCGAGTGGGCTGCTGATAGATCCGCTTCAGGGTGCGAATATCGCGGGCTGAAATTGCGGCAGGCTGGCTGACCTGCGAAAAATAGAGGGCGTCGGTCGGCTGCGGACTGTGCCCCCAAATGCCCAGCGCATGACCCAGCTCGTGCCGAGCGGTGGCTAGCATATAGTTGGCAGTTTGGCTGGGGCTAAGCTGAATGGTAAACCGCTGAAATAGCTCAACTGAGTCTGCCTGCCGTCGCTGGAAAAACTCATAGCGGGTCTCCGCTGACCGGATGCGCGGCAGTTGAGCAATCGGGTCAGCGCCAGGGACAGAGCTGGGAGCTGGGAGCTGGATCGGAGGAGCAGTCTGCAAAACCTGGATATCGGCTGTCTCAGGATCGGTGGCTAGAGCCAGTGGTAGATAGACCGTCCAGTCCTGCAACGCTTGCGTCACGGCAGCATACCAAGCTTGACTTTGAGCATCCGCTTCGGCAGCCTGGATATAGACTTGCACAGGCAGCTTCGACCAGACTAAATAGCCTAGCTCGGTCGGCTGCACGGCATCAAAATAGTCGCCCAAGGCTGAGCCATCTGGTGCTGTCCACTGAGCAAGCGTTGCAGGCAGCGGATGTATCTGCGGCTCTGGGAGCTGCGGTTGGCTAACCGCAGCTAGCTGGAGACTTAGCAACAACCCCAGGCAAACCTGCATCCAAACCGCGAGCCAGCTAGCTGGCAGGAGGCGCATTCAACCAGCCAGCGCTCAGGACGACGGTCAGTCCCATAAACAGCGCTGTCAGCGTCCAGGTGATCCGGTTGAGGGTCAGCTCAGCGCTTTTGGTGCTGGTAAAGAGCTGTGCCTGTCCGCCCAAGCCGCCCAAGCCGTCGCCTTTGGGGCTATGCAGCAGCACCAAAATCACTAGCCCAACACCCGAAGCTGCCCAAAGAATTGTCACAATCCCAGTCAAAGTCATCGTCTTTTGTCCCATTCACGCTTAAATGCTGCCTAATTCTCCACCGGATACAGGAGAGATATTCGACAACACCTCTCCTTTTATACCTTATTGAACTGCCAGATTGATTGAACTGCTCAACAGCTACAGCGAGACGCGAACCGGGGTGCGATTCGGACGAACATCTAGCTCGCTGAATTGAATCATCGTCTGTCCGGTCATTTCCGCTGGCTGAGGCAGGCCGAGAATCTGGAGAATCGTGGGCGCTACGTCGGCCAAAACGCCATTGTCGCGCAGCGCCACTTCCGCTCCTGAACCCGGAATTTGGCGCTTCTCGCCCTCGACCACAATAAACGGCACGGGGTTGGTAGTGTGGGCTGTCCAAGGGTTGCCCTGCTCGTCCCACATCATCTCAGCGTTGCCGTGATCGGCCAGGATCAGCGCCGTGCCGCCCGCCTTGCCAATGCTCTCCAGCAGTCGACCTAAGCAGGCATCTACGGTTTCGACGGCCTGCACAGCGGCTTCCATATTGCCCGTATGCCCCACCATATCTGGGTTGGCATAGTTGAGCACCATCAGCGCGTAGATGCCTTTTTCGACGGCAGCAATTGCGCCTTCTGTCACCTGCGCGGCTGACATGGCCGGGGCGCGGTCATAGGTTGCCACTGACGGGCTGGGCACGAGATGCCGATCTTCGCCTTCCATAGGTTCTTCAATGCCGCCATTAAAGAAGTAGGTGACGTGGGCATATTTCTCGGTTTCGGCGGTGCGGAACTGGCGCAGGCCATGCTGGGCAATCACCTGCCCCAAAATGTTGTTCAGGTTTTGCGGCTCGAAGGCAACCAGCACTGGGAAGCTGCTGTCGTACTGGGTGAAGGTGACAAAGGCCAGCGGCGTAATCTGACTGCGGCTAAAGCCGTCAAAGGTCGGATCGACCAATGCCTGGGTGAGCTGACGGGCGCGATCGGGGCGGAAGTTGAAGAAAATCACGCCATCGCCCGGGACAATTGTGCCGGGAGCAACGCGGACTGGCTCGACAAATTCGTCAGTGATCCCTGCGTCATAAGCAGCCTGCAAGAGTTCGGTAACCGAGCACCCATTGCCCTCGCCGTCTTGCGTGATCACGTCGTAAGCTTTCTGGACGCGCTCCCAGCGATGATCGCGATCCATCGCATAGTAGCGCCCGCTGAGTGTGACAATCTTACCCAGGCCAAACTTCTCGATTTCACGCTCAATTTGCTGAATTGCGGCCATGCCGTCGGTCGGCTTGGTGTCACGTCCGTCCGTGATGGCGTGAATGCAAACCTCGCTGATGCCCTGCTCTTTGGCTAGCTCCAGCAGCCCAGACAGGTGGCTGAGGTGCGAATGTACACCGCCTTCCGAGCAGAGGCCAATCAGGTGCAGCTTGCCTTGCTGCTGACGCACGGCCTCACAAACCTTGAGCAGCGCCGCATTGCTGAGCAGCGTCCCATCCTCGACCGCATCGCTGATTCGGACTAGCTCTTGCGGCACGACTCGGCCTGCGCCCAGATTCAGATGGCCGACTTCTGAATTACCCATCTGGCCTTCGGGCAAGCCGACACTCTTCGCCGAAGCTCGAATCAACGTGCTGGGGTATGCTGCCCAGAGGCTATCCATCACCGGGGTGCTGGCAACCGCAATCGCATTCCCATCGGTCTCCTCGCGATATCCCCAGCCGTCCAAAATGATCAGTACAACCGGAGAAACTGGTGCCTGTGCCATATCTTAAGTCGCCCTTCGATTCAGCAATTTCTCAGCAATAATATCATTCCGGCTTTCGGTCTGCCTGTCTTGCAACGGCAGTTTTGTATCTATAGCCCTAAATCTTTTCCATCCTTCAGCTCAGCTTAAACTTTTGCTTTGCGCGTCTCCTGCTTTTGTTTCTGCTTCTCGCGCTGCTTCTCGCGTTTTTCCACCACCTTCAGAGCTTTTTCGGCCTCAATTGCCTCTAGCTTGGCGCGGTCTTTTTCTTCTGCAATCTTGTCTAAATAGTAATGATAGTCGCCTCGATAGAGCCGCAGCTCGCCCTCGCGGATCTCGACGACTTTGTTTGCCACCTGTGAAATAAAGTAGCGGTCGTGCGACACGATGATTGCCGTGCCGTCGTAGTCTTGCAGTGCCTGCTCCAGCATTTCTTTGGCCGGAATATCTAGGTGGTTGGTCGGCTCGTCTAGGATCAGCAGGTTGGCCGGAGCTAGGAGCATTTTAGCCAGCGCTAGCCTTGCTTTTTCGCCGCCGCTCAGGGTGGCAACCTTTTTGAAGACAGTGGCTTCGCTGAACAGAAACCGCCCCAAGAGCGTTCGCACCTCTTCGTTTTTCCAGTCGGGCACTTCGTCGTGAATCGTCGCCATTACGGTTTTTTCCAAGTCCAGCGCCTCAGCCTGATTCTGCTCAAAATATCCCGGCAGTACGTTGTGATCGCCCAGACTAATCGAACCTTCGGAGGGTTTTTCCATGCCGACAATTAGCTTCAGCAGGGTCGATTTTCCGGCTCCGTTGGGCCCGACAATGGCGATGCGGTCGCCGCGCTCAATCAGCAGGTTAGTGCCCAGAAACAGAATGTTCTCGTTGTAAACATGCGTCAGATCTTTAATGATCACGACTTCGCGTCCACTGCGAGGAGCAGGCGGAAACTTGAAGCGCAGCGACCGCATGCCTGCCACGGGTGCATCGAGGAGCTCCACTTTTTCAAGCTGCTTTTCGCGGCTTTTGGCCTGCGTGCTGCGGGTAGCGCTCGCCCGGAATCTGTCCACAAACATCTGCTGCTTTTCCAGCTCTTTCTGCTGCCGCTCGAAGGCGCTGAGCTGAGCCATCTGGCTTTCGGCTTTTTGCTCCAGGTAGGCGCTGTAGTTGCCCAAATAGGTGGTCGAAACGCCGCGCTCGGTTTCCACGATCTGCGTACAGAGCCTGTCCAAAAACTCGCGGTCGTGCGAGACGATCACCATTGGCGTGGAGAGACCTTTCAGATAGTTCTCTAGCCACTCAATGGTCATCAGATCCAAGTGGTTGGTCGGCTCATCCAGCAGCAGCAGGTCGGGGGACTGCAACAAAATCTTGCCCAAGCTCATCCGCATCTGCCAGCCGCCGCTAAAAGCATCTACCAGCCGATCCCCGTCCTCTGGCGTAAAGCCCAGCTCTGGCAAAATCTTCTCAATCCGCGCTTCTAGGCCGTAGCCATCTAGCCCTTCAAACCGTCGCTGGAGCCGATCTAGTTCGTCAATCAGTCGATCCAGCTGCTCAGGCGTGGCGGACTGCATCTCGTGCTGCACCCGACTCAGCCCTTGATGCACCTGATTCGCTTCTGCAAAGGCGCACCAAAACTCGTCTCTCACAATTCGATCTGGCTCGACCTCAAATTCCTGGGTCAAATAGGCAATATGCAGGCTGTTGGGGCGGATGACTTCGCCAGAGGTTGGCTCCACCTCGCCCGCAATAATCTTCAGCTGCGTGGATTTGCCCGCGCCGTTCACGCCGACCAAGCCAATCCGATCGCCCGCTTTCACCTCCCAGCTCACGTCCTTGAGGACTTCACCAGTCGGATAGATTTTGCCAATATGTTCAAGGCGTAGCATAGATTGACCTGTGAAGGTGAGCGGGATCTGGCCAGAAGCCGCAAACCAAAAAGCTTGAGGCCAAACATGCTGATTGTAACAAGGATTTAACGATTTCCAAACTGGCCTGCCCAGCGAGTGCCCAGCCATAACCAGAGAGCAGAAATCTCCGGATTTTCAGCTCAAAATTTGAATAATTTGCTCAGAGCCGTCCGGTCAATCATTCAAGGCTTTACCGAAAGATCTTTTCGCCACCGTAGATCTACGGGATTCGCTCTTGCAGCTTTCGACTACTACAGAACAGATTCCGTAATCCTGCCCTTTTGTTAAGTCCCCTGTTCCGTCAGAACATCTAGATAGGCTTCATTACGTTTCTCAATATTTGAGGCAGGCTGTTCTCTCTCTTTCTTCTTTACCTCATCCCGATTGCATCTCAGGGACTTCAATCTCAGTTCATCCTAGTTCATCTACGGGTTAAATCATGGTAGCAATCAGAGTTCCAGATGCCAGCGCCGTTCCCAGTTTGCTGAGGCAGAGTTTGGTGTTGGTTAACTCAGAGTGGGAAGCCACTCAGCTCAGTAGCGCTCTGTCTGAAGCAGGCTGTGCATTTGGCTGGCAGTGGGTCGATTCGCTGGAAGCCGTTGCCCTAGCGCTGGCTGATCAAACCTGGGATCTGCTGATTACCTTTGACTCGCGTTCGCCTGAGCAGGTGAGCGATCTGGCAGAGCTGTTAGAGCAGCGGCAGCTCAACCTGCCAGTTTTGGTGCTGCCCAGCCAGCGGATTGCGGCGCCAGAACTGACGACGCTGGTGCGTGCCGCCTTAAATAATCCGCCGCCCGTCCAGACCCAGGCCGCAAACTTGACCGCTCTGATTGAACATACGCCGGATGCCGTCTGGTCAGTTGATCGCCGCTACCGCCTGATCACCTGCAACACCGCCTGCCAGCGCCAGTTTGCCAAAGCCTACGGCATCACCCTACGTCCGGGGCTGGATCTGGTGGCCTGTTTACCCGTGGCGCAGCAGGCTCTTTGGAAAACCTGCTATGACCGGGCGCTAGCGGGCGAAGAGCTGGCCATCGAGCTGCATCTCAACGTGCCCAGCCTGCCCACTCATACCGAAGTGTTGTTTAACCCGATCCGCAGCCGCCAGCGGATCACGGGGGTCGCCATGTTTGGACGGGACATCAGCGACCGCAAGCGAGCTCGCGAGGAGTTGCAGCAGGCCAAAGATCAGCTTCAGGCGGTGCTGGATGCTGTACCGGGCTGCGTCTCCTGGTTTAGCGCTGACTATAAATATCTGGGGATCAACCGCTACCTGGCCGAGACGTTTCAGCTTTGCCCCGAAGACTTTGTGGGCAAAGAGCTGGGTTTTATGGAGTCGAGTCCCAGCTTTGCGGCTTTTGTGCGACAGTTTTTGGCCAGCCCCGTCACGGCCAGCACCGTGGAGATTGCGGCTCAGGTGGAGGGCGATCAGCGCAGCTATCTGCTGGCGGCTCAAAAGTATTCGCAGAATCAGGCTGCCGTATTCGTCGGGCTAGATATCACCGACCGCAAGGCGTTTGAGGAGGCGCTGCGGGAGAGTCAGGAGCGCTATGCGCTGGCGGCCCAGGGCGCGAATGATGGTCTCTGGGACTGGGATCTGCGCTGCGATCAGATCTATTTTTCGCCCCGCTGGAAAGCCATGCTGGGCTACGGCGAGCCAGAGATCAGCAGTCATCCCGACGAATGGCTGCGGCGGATGCACCCCGATGAGGCCAAGTGGATTGAGGTGCAGATTGCGGCGCATCTGGAAGGCCAGACCAGGCACTTTGAAATTGAGCATCGGATGCGCCACCGCAACGGCACCTATCGCTGGATGCTGAGTCGTGGCTTTGCCGTGCGCGATCAGGATGGTCGCGCCTATCGGATGGCTGGCTCCCAGACCGACATCACCGAGCGCAAGCAGGCCGAGCAGCAGCTGGTGCATCACGCGCTGCACGATAGTCTCACTGGGCTGGCTAACCGGGCGCTGTTTATGGACAGGCTCCAGCAGGCAATTGGCCGCAGCAGGCGGCTGGGCAGCTATCTGTTTGCTGTGCTGTTTATCGATCTCGATCGGTTTAAGGTGCTCAACGACAGCCTCGGTCATACGGTCGGCGACCAGCTGCTGATTGCAATTGCGCGGCGGCTGGAAACTTGCCTGCGCTCGGTAGACACGATTGCGCGGCTGGGCGGCGATGAGTTTACGATTTTGCTGGAGGGCATCCATGCCGAGGCCGAAGCTTGCCATCTGGCCGATCGAATTCATCTGGCCTTGCAGGAACCCTTTGACCTCGGCGGCCAGGAAGTTTTTACCTCGGCTAGCATTGGAATTGCCATGAGCGAAACGGCATATGACCGCCCTGAAGATCTGCTGCGGAACGCCGATACGGCGATGTATCGCGCCAAGACGCTGGGACGCTCGCGTCATGCCCTGTTTGATGCAGCCATGCATCAGCGGGCGGTCGCTTTATTGCAGCTAGAAACCGACCTGCGACGGGCGGTGGCACTGAGCGGTTCGCCGCTTCAGCCGCAGGAGTTTCGGATTCAGTATCAGCCGATTGTGGCGCTGCAAACGGGCAAGATTAGCGGCTTCGAGGCGCTGGTGCGCTGGCAGCATCCGGAGCGCGGCCTGATTCCGCCGACTGAGTTTATTCCGCTGGCCGAAGATACGGGGCTGATTGTGCCCTTGGGGCAGTGGATTTTGGCTGAAGCCTGTCGGCAACTGCGCCATTGGCAAAGCCTCTCACCTGATCTGGCGCTGTCGATTAGCGTCAACCTCTCCACCAAGCAGTTTTCGCAGCCAGCGCTGATTGAGCAAGTGCAAGCGCTGCTCAGCCATCCAGAGCTAGAGGGCAGCCGCGTCAACCTAAAGCTGGAAATCACCGAAAGCGTGATTATGGAAAACTCAGAGGCGGCAAAGGCGATGCTGGAGCAGCTGAAGCAGATGGGCATACAGCTGTTGATTGACGACTTTGGCACGGGCTATTCGTCGCTGAGCTACCTGCATCGATTGCCGATTGATACAGTCAAAATCGACCAGTCGTTCATTAGCCAGATGAGCAGCGACAGCGAGAGCGCCGAGATTGTGCGGGCGATTGTCTCGCTGGCGCATAACCTAGGGATGAACGTAATTGCCGAAGGCATCGAGCTGACCGAACAGCTGCAACTGCTGCGGACGCTGGGTGCTGAATATGGCCAAGGCTTTCTGTTTGCCAAGCCGCTGGACTGCGCTGATGTGGAAACCCTGATGCAGCGGGAGATGGACTGGGCGATTGCCTAGAGCCTCTATCTAGAACCTCACGCCTCTGACGCGCGTTTGCCCAGCATCCGGTCGCGCAGATGCTTGATCCGGTCGCGCAGCTTGGCGGCTTCCTCAAATTCCAGCTTTTTGGAAGCCTCTTTCATCTCGGCTTCGAGCCGCACAATCAGCTCTGGAATGCTGTCGAGCGGCAGGTCATCCGCCTGTTCAAACGCCTGATCTAGCTCTTGGCTAGTGATGCGGCGCGAGATTTCCAAAAACTGCAAAATCGAGTTGCTAGAGCGCTTGATAATCGGCTTAGGCGTAATGTTGTGCTTTTCGTTGTAGTCGAGCTGGATCTTGCGGCGGCGATCGGTTTCTGAAATTGCCCGCTCCATGCTGTCGGTCATGTTGTCGGCATACAAAATCGCCTGCCCGCGCACATGCCGCGCCGCCCGCCCAATCGTTTGAATCAGCGAGCGCTCTGCCCGCAAAAAGCCCTCTTTGTCAGCATCGAGAATTGCCACCAGCGAGACTTCCGGCAGGTCTAAGCCCTCCCGCAACAGGTTCACGCCAATCAGCACGTCAAAATCGCCCTCCCGCAGATTTTGCAGGATTTCGATCCGCTCAATCGAGCTAATTTCCGAATGCAGATAGCGCACCCGCACCGCTCGCTCCTGAAAATATTCGGTCAGGTCTTCGGCCATGCGCTTGGTCAGGGTCGTCACCAGCGTTCGTTCGTTGATCAGCGCCCGCTCCTGAATCTCATGCAGCAGATCATCAATTTGCCCTTCGGTAGGCCGCACTGCAATCTGCGGATCAACCACCCCGGTTGGCCGGATCACCTGCTCTGTCACATGCCCCGTGCCCGGAATATACAGCCTGCGCTCCGCCTTGCCCTCGCCTTCGATTTGAAACTTACCGCCCGACTGCTCTAGCTCCCAGGCTCCCGGCGTGGCCGAGACATAAATGCACTGGTTCACCTTCTGCCAGAATTCTTCCGACTTCAGCGGGCGGTTGTCAGCCGCGCTGGGCAGGCGAAACCCGTGGTCAATCAGCGTCATCTTGCGCGCCCGGTCGCCGTTGTACATGCCGCGAATCTGCGGAATGCTGACATGCGACTCGTCAATGACCAGCAGCCAGTCTTCTGGAAAATAGTCAAGCAGACATTCGGGTGGTGTACCCGCAATGCGACCGGCCAGGTGACGCGCGTAGTTTTCCACGCCGTTGCAGTAACCCACCTCGCGCAGCATTTCTAGGTCGTAACGGGTGCGTTGCTCAAGCCGCTGTGCTTCTAGGAGCTTGTTGTCGCTTTCTAGCTCGACCAGCCGGATCTTCAGCTCTTGCTCAATCTCGTTGCAGGCTTCCTCTAAGCGATCTTCTGGGGTAACAAAGTGGCGAGCCGGATAGAGATTTAATGCCTCTAGGCTCTGTAGCGTTTCACCCGTGATCGGGTCGATGTAGCGAATTGCCTCGATTTCGTCGCCAAAAAACTCGATGCGAATCAGCCGATCTTCATAGGCGGGGCCAATTTCCAACACGTCGCCCTTGACCCGAAACTTGCCGCGCCCCACGTCGAGGTCATTGCGCTCATACTGCACCGAGGCCAAGTCGCGCAGCACCTGCCGCTGGTCGGTTTCTGCCCCCACCTTAAACGGGATCGCCGCCTTCAGATATTCAGAGGGAATCCCTAGTCCGTAAATGCAGCTAATCGAGGCCACCACGATCACGTCTTGGCGCTCAAACAGCGAGCGGGTGGCCGAATGGCGCAGCATGTCGATCTCTTCGTTGATCGAGGCGGTCTTGGCAATATAGGTATCGGTGACGGGGATGTAAGCTTCGGGCTGATAGTAGTCGTAATAGCTAATAAAGTACTCGACAGCGTTATCGGGGAAAAATTCGCGCAGCTCGTTGCAAAGCTGAGCGGCCAACGTTTTGTTATGCGCCAGCACCAGCGTTGGTTTACCAACGTTTTGGATCACCCGCGCCACCGAATGCGTTTTGCCTGTGCCCGTCGCGCCCAGCAGAGTCTGATGCTTGTGCCCCGCCTGCAAAAACTGAGTCAGCTGTTTGATCGCCTTGGGTTGATCTCCCATTGGCTCAAACGGTGCCTGAATGTCAAATGCCGCCATTGTTGCCGCTCAATTACGCCTTCTCTATGATGACGGATTTGGCTAAATTGGGGGGTGAGATTGGCTTCAGCTTATTAGCCTACGATGAGCAGCCTCAAGGCCTAGACAGCATCCAATCAGGCGGTAGCAATGCTTTCTATGCAATGCTTTTTATGCATTCTGTTTTACAGAAACTCACGGCTGTGCGGTTGCATTAGCCGTCAAACTACTGTAAGTATTTGTTATCAACTTTGACCTATTTTCAGAAAAGCAGTCTGCTCAGTAGCTCTTTTTCTGGGGGGTAGGTAAATCAGGGTCTGTGATTGCTCGGTCTGTGATTTCAGGGTCTGTGATTTCAGGGTCTGTGATTTCTTGGTCTAGGTCATCTGCTATCAGCATTGCGCTAATCCTCATCAGTCGTCCAGTGATCCCAGCTACATCTACCGAATCCCATGGCTTTCTCTTCGCTTTCCCCTTACACGCAGTACTACATTCGTCGGTTGCTCCGCCAGTATGTTGGGTCGCTCAACTACCCCCCTACTGGAGTTGGGATTTGTGCTTACTTGCAGCAGGACTTAAACGAGCTGCTGGCCGAGATCTATCCACAATCCCAGCTCAACGCTAAGCTGCATGAACTAGATATGCTGGTGCAGCACCATCAGCTCAGCGGAACCGAAGGCGCAAACCCTTACGGCGGCTCTTCAGACATTGAGCAAAAGATTCTCTGGCTGCTCGATCTACGGTTCTTGGCGCTGCTGCCTGCCATGTCGCTGTCAATTGTGCCAGAAGATGAGGCCTCCCGGTTTCACTTTATGCTGCGCGGCAACATGCATGAAGGACTGCGCCATGCGGATGATCTATATGGCAAGGTGCTGGAATTTGGGGCAGAGCATGAGCTGCCGACCTACAGCCTGCTGCTGACGCTGATTAATCAGCAGACTGCTTTTCTGCTCACGGCTTCGAAATCGCGCCATGTGGTTTGGGTCGATCTGCGCTCGCCGAGCTACTATCGGCTGATGGAGCAGAGCAGTCAGGCGGAAGAACTCCAGAAAACAGCATTCCAAACAGCAGAACTCCGAAAAATCGCCTAATCCTCTGGCGGTCAACCTGGGGATAGGTGCTGTTTCAGCAGCGCTTCGACTCGTTCTGGCTCCTGCTCAATCAGCCGCAGCAGAACTTCGGGCTCAAGGTCGAGCAGTCGGGCATAGAAGCGAATTTCACCCAGCACCCGCGCTTCGCTCTGTCGCAAATACATGGCCAGACAGTTAAGCGCCTGAGTTTCGCGCGGCTGCTTGCGGAAAAAGGCCAGCGAGGCCAGCAGGCTGCTTTCATAAGGCGGCAGCGGCGGTAGCTGAATCGGCTCTCCGGTTTCAAATCGCATGAGCGTTCTAGATCTTGAACTGGTTGTGCAACCTGTCTATCGTAAGTCAGTTCAGCGTTGATCTGAGCTGAGTTGATCTGAACAGAGAGTGCATCAGATCAGCGCTGAATCAGCCAAGATCTGGCATACTCAGGTCTACAGTATTAGCGGCATTAGCGGCAAGCGCGATATGGCTGAGCAAACCTTGCGGATTAATCAAGACACAATTTTGAAGCTGCGCCCGGAGCAAGCCAGCAGCCTCGCGCCCCAGGAGCTATACAGCGTCTCAGCCGGAACGCTCTACCAGATCCAGTCTTACGCCTATGCCGACATCAACGGCTCGTTTCAAGGGCATGTGAAAGTTGCGCTCAAAGATACCGCCATTCGCGGCCTCAACACCTGGTTTGTCTATGGCCTGCATGTGCAGATTGAGCAGGATGGCAAGCTGGTCTATCCGCAAGAAGAGCAAATCTCGCTGCCGATTTTACGCATCACCCGCAACACGGTCTTAAAGCGCCGTCCGGTACCGTCTTCCACGCTGAGCGGAGCCGAGTCCAGCACCATTGCGGCTGGCCAGAGCATTGAGCTGCAATCCTACGCCTACGCCGACGCGCAGGGTGATTTCAGCAGCCACATCAAGTTTGCGATCCGCTCGCGGGCTGATTTTGTGCGGGGGCTGAGCACTTGGTTTGTCTATGATCGGCATGCCTTTGTCGAATATGACGATCAGATTGTCTATCCGCCCGAAAACCCCAACACGCCGCTGCTGGAGGTTTTACAGGCTACCCTGTTTAAGCGTCGTCCTGTGCAGTCTGACCAGCTTGCCGAGAGCGAAAAGTTTCCGGCAGCTCAAGGCACGGTCTGGAAGCTGGTGGCCTATGCGCTGAGCGATGCCAATAGCCCTAGCTTTAACGGCCACCTCAAATTCACGCTGAAGTATGAACAGGACTATATCCAAAAGCTGAGCACCTGGTATGTTTACGCGCCGCATGTCCAGGTTGAGCGCGATGGGGTGAGAGTCTATCCGCCCGTCCTATCTAAGCCGCAGCCCAGCCCAATTTATCAAGGCACGGCCTTCAAGCTCCCCGGCAGCAGCAGCACCTTCTATACCGATCAGCCGATTGTACCGGGCGGCAGCTTTACCTGGGGCGAGGCCACCAAAAACGCGACCCGAATTCCGACTTCGGTCACAATTGTCAACAACATCATTGCCCTGGCTCGCGAGCTGCAAAAGGCCAGAACCCAGATTGGCCGTTCTTTTGTGATTAATTCCTGGTATCGTCCGCCAGCAATTAATGAAGCGGTGGGCGGCGTGTCGAACAGTCAGCACTTAACGGGCAAGGCGGTGGATGTGCAAATTTCTGGCTACAGCGGCAGGCGCGTGGCAAACATTCTGATGCTGTCTTGGACAGGCGGGATTGGCATTTACAGTACAATACCGGACATTGTGCATCTGGATATTGGGCCGAAGCGCACTTGGGGTTTTTAGAGGTTTTTAGGGATTTTTAGGGCAATTCCAAACCATGAGCAACAGACAGATGGAGAACTGGCGGCAGGATGGTCTGTACTTTTTGCAGGGCTTGACGCTGACTGCGGTATTTTTTGGGGCGGTCGTGGCCGGCCTGGGGCTGCTGATTTTGCTGCTGAGCGCAGTTTCACCTTCTAGCCTACGGGATGCCATACAGCGCATCAGCCATCCGATTCAGATCGCCGTCTTGGCGATCTCGCTGGTGGAGGTCATCGCCTGGAATCTGCTGCCGCTAGCCGGGTTTGCGCCTCAGCGTCTGGCTCGCCGCATGGCGATTGGCATGGCGGCTATCATGCTGTTCATAACCGTCTCTCTGCTGTTTTCGCTTTAGTTTTTCTGGCTGCTGGGCTGAATGAACTGTTCAATGAACAGTTCAAAAGTAAACCGTCTGAGCAAGTCAGTTTTACGCAATCTTTAAGCACGCCCGCTATGAATCGAGATTTCCAGTGATAAGGTGAAGGGCGGACTATTTAGCTGATCAAACTGCGGCTAGATCCCGTATGATTACGCTCTGAGTACTCTAGAGTGCTTCTGAAGCCTGCGCTCTGTCTAAGTATGGTTGAATGCTGGGTGCTAAGTTCGTTGTCTGTTGATAGTTAAGGTTGGTTAGGTTCGCTCATGCTCAAAGTTTTGTGCTTAATGACCCTGGCTCAGGTGCTTGCGCCGATAGCCGCCGTAGCCGCACCCAATCCACCTGCTCCAACATCTGTGCCCTCTCCAGTTACCATCTCCCAACTGCCGCCTCGACCCGTGCCAGTTGGAGCCTCCCCTAGTCTGCTGACTGAAACTGCACTAGAACGCTCTTCAAGCCTGGATCATGCACCTGCTGATGCGCTAGCGAATGCCCCATCTGCACCGACCCTTGCCCTGCCTGATCACAATTCTTTGATTCGCGTCTTGCCCCGCCTTGACCTGACGCGGCCTCAGTCTGTGCGCGCTTTGCCCGGACAGCTTGACAATGTGCCAATGTTCAACAGCAACAGCCCGGAGGTCGTTCAAAAAGCTGGAATTTTGCTCTCCACCTTTCCCAAAGAGGGGATGCAGGAGCAGGAAGCCCATCTGGACTATCCGCTGCAAGGGCGCTTTGATGTTTTTGCCCATCATATTGCCAAGGGACTGACTGCCGACGACCTGCGGACGCTCTATCTAGGGGTTTTGATGTACAACCCAGCCGAGCGGCCAGTCAAGATCGACGTGCTGCAAGGTGTTACCTATCTCAGCCAGGATGCGCCCTTCAACAACCTGCCGTCCTATGTCGCCAATCCGTTGGGTACTGTCTTTGCAGGGCCAGGTAGCCGCGTCACCAATGATGTGCTCCGAGGCGAACGTCAGCCGCAGTGGCCAAGCCAGATCACTATTCCAGCCCGCAGCGCTCAAATGCTCACCAATCTACCCATCCCGCTGCGGCGGCTGACGGTGGCCACAGACGGAACGCTGACTCCTGGCTCCATCATTCCAGGGCTGTCTAGAACCGCGTTTACGGCTCAGGTACAGAGTCCGGGGAGCCTGCTTACGCCGGAACTGGGGCTGGCCTCTACCCGCAACGCAGCGCTGGCTCCGATTGTGGCAGCTACACCAGCCCCCGGCGATAGCCGACCGCTGCCACTGAACGGGCGCTCTATTTTGATGCGGCTCTCCAGCAGTGGCCCAGTCTATCTGGCCAGCATGTCGATGTATGCACCCCAGACGGCATCGGGCGATGAGCGCGTCCCCAGCCTATCTGAATGGATTACGCTCTTACGCAGCAGCGGCGTGGCTGGCCCGCGTGACCGACAGCCGACCCCGCCTGACAGCCGGAATGTGCCGCGATTTTTCTATGGTCGCGTGGCCGGGGTGGCCAAAGGCTCGCAGTGGAGCGGCAGGGCGACCGATCAAGACAGCGACTGGCTCAGCATCCCCAATCCCGGCGATGCGCTCTCTTACGTGATCAGCAGCGTTGATCGCAATACATTTGGCACTGGGCAAATTCAAAGTGCGCCGATGCTGGTGCGTTACCCAGATACGGCCTATCGCGCTCACGGCAACTACGGTGTGCTCTACAGCATTGAGCTGCCGTTGAAAAACAACACCGACTCAACGCAGCGGGTAGCGATTATGCTGCAAACGCCGCTGCAAGATGAGCGCCTTAAGGGAGAGGCCCTGCTGTTTCGCAACCCGCCCTACGACCAGATTTTCTTTCGGGGCACTGTCCAGATCCGCTACAAAGACGATCTGGGAATTCGCCAGACCCGCTATATGCATCTGGTGCAGCGGCGCGGCCAGCAGGGAGAGCCGCTGATTCGTCTGACAATGCCCAAAGGGACGGAGCGGCAGGTTGAGGTGCAGCTGATCTATCCACCTGACGCAACGCCACCGCAGGTGCTCACAGTTGAGACACAAGCCTATAATGGGCTGGCTGCTGAGCCGCAGACTGCTCCTGCTCATTCGCGAACGCCAACAGAAATATTGCCAGAGCCAGATAATTCACCCAGATAATTCACCCAGATAGTTCACTCAGAGTTCACTCAGATAAGTTAGCCATGACGCTCTCTAAACAAGAAGCTAAGCTGCTGCTCGAACGCATTATTTTTCTAGATGAGCGCGGCGTTGACTGGGCGCAAGACGTTTGGGATATGAGTCCAACGCTGGGCGAAACCGCAGTTCGGCTGATTGAGGTGATGGACGGCCTGATTGAATCTTGCTCTGAAGAGAAGCTAGAGAACTACGTGCAGAGGCTGTATCAGGAGCTGCTCTGAGATAGGCTCGCTCTGGCTGCTGCGCTTGCAGCCGAAATATCTTCTTGTGTCTCTTCTAATTAGACTCAAGGATTAACAGCCTCAGTTACCCAGGTTTGATCCATGGCGCGATACAGGCAGCGATTCTGCGGTTCGCCGCGCAACTCCAGATGATCAACTTCAACGGGACTGAGTAGCAGTAGACAAAAGGTATCGGGTGGCTCTAGCGGATCGGGTAAGGGCGGCTCAAAGTCAGATTTAGCCTTAGAGTCGGAGTTAGAGCCAGCGCGGGTCTGCTTGGGGTGAGGCCATGCAAACTGGAGCCTTGCCGCATCCGAGAGATCTTGCCACTGCTGCTGGCGGGCTGCGGCAAGCTGAGCATCTGGGTCACAACTCAACACCAGCTTCAGCGTCCCCAGCAGCCGAAACTGCTCGCGGGTTTTGGGAAAATACCAGCAGGCTTCTGTCCAGGGCTGATGCTGAATTTGCCCAATCTTTTCACTGCGGCGGTCGGCAATCAGCTTGAGCTGGTTTGGCTCCTGAAAGCCGCGAAATACTACCGTCCGATTGGCCGGATGTCCGTTAGGCCGCAGGGTGGCGAGCTGGAAATAGCGAGCGTAAACCAAAGCACGATTGCGGTGCAGAGCGCGAGCCAACGGCGTGCGCCAGGGTGCTAGTTCTGGCATTAGCTCTGGCATTAGCTCTGGCATCAGGTCGTGTATTCAGCGTTGATTTTCACGTAGTCGTAGCTGAGGTCGCAGCCCCAAGCCAAGCCTGTACCGGAGCCGTTGCCCACGCTCACTGCCACTAGCACCGTATCTGACTTGAGGTATTCGCCAGCGGCAGCCTGCTTCATGTAGTCGCTGGCGGCAGCTTTGTCAAAAGGCAATGGCTGACCGTTTTCCATCAGCACAAACTCGCCCAGCTGCACCCGCAGATTCGCCTGCTCAAACGCCACGCCTGCACGTCCGGCTGCTGCCGCAATTCTGCCCCAGTTGGGGTCACGGCCAAAGACTGCGGCCTTAAACAAGGCCGATCCGGCAATCGTGCGGGCAATAGCACGTGCCGCCGCATCGTCGCTAGCTCCCGAAACGCGGATTTCTAGCAGGCAGGTTGCGCCTTCGCCGTCGCGGGCAATTGCCTTAGCCATGCCCATACAGACCTCGGTGAGCATGGCTTCAAGGCGGTCGGCTTCGGCTCCCGGCTCAATGATCGCGGGCGTACGCGACTCGCCATTGGCCAAGGCAATTAGCGAATCGTTGGTGCTGGTGTCGCCGTCCACCGTAATCTGGTTGAAGCTTTTGTCGGCGGCACGGCTGACCATCTGCTGCCAGAGCTGCGGCGAAATCGCGGCATCGCAGGTGACGAAGGCCAGCATGGTGGCCATGTTGGGATGGATCATACCGGAGCCTTTGCAGATGCCGCCCACCCGCACCGGACGACCATCGATCAGGGTTTCGAGTGCGAAGGATTTGGTGACCAGATCAGTGGTGGTAATCGCTTTGGCGGCCTTGTCAGAGCCGTCGGCAGCGGCTTCAGCCACGAGCTGCGGAATCCCAGCTTTCAGGGCATCCATCTTGATCCGCTGGCCGATCACACCCGTGGAGGCAATCAGCACGGAGTCAGCGGAGATGCCGAGGGCTTGGGCGAGGACGGCAGCGCTTTCGGTGGCATCAATCCAGCCCTGCTCTCCGGTGGCGGCGTTGGCCTGACCCGCATTGCAGAGAATGGCACGGGCGCTGGGCTTGGCCTGGAGCCGTTGGCGGCAGTAGTCTACGCAGGCGGCCTTGACCTGACTGGTGGTAAAGACGCCTGCCGCAATTGCGTCCACTTCTGAGAAAATCAGCGCCAGATCCGGTGCGCCGGACGACTTCAGCTTGGCCGCAATGCCGCTAGCCTTGAAGCCTTTGGGAGCCGTCACGCCGCCTGTAATTTCCTGCCAGTCTGCCATCTAATTCTCCTTGCGGGTTGAGTAGAAAGAGATTTTCCTAGCCCCCTGACCCTTTGGGAAGGCTGACTCTATAAAAAAGGGGAACCAGAGCCTTGATGAGAATTCAAAGTCCCCCTTTTTAAGGAGGATTAAGGGGGATCGGTTCGGCTACGCCTCGATTTTCACGGACTGAATCTTGTCGCCTTTTTGGATGGCGTTGATCACGTCCATGTCGTCGCTCTTGCCAAACACGGTATGCACGCCATCGAGGTGCGGCTGGGGCGAGTGACAGATAAAGAACTGACTGCCGCCTGTGTCACGTCCGGCATGGGCCATGGAGAGGCTGCCAGCCTGGTGTTTGTTGGAGTTGATCTCGCATTTGATTTTGTAGCCGGGGCCGCCTGTGCCTGTGCCTTGGGGACAGCCTCCTTGAATCATAAAGTCTGGGATGACGCGGTGAAAGTTCAGCCCGTCATAAAATCCTTTTTCGGAGAGTTCCACGAAATTTTTGACGGTGTTAGGTGCGTCTTTGTCAAACAGCTCTAAGGTAATGGTGCCTTTGTCGGTTTCCATGATGGCGCGGGTCATAGGTTGCTCCTGTCTGCGTTAAACGAACGTGACCTAGTTTACGCCAATTCGCCGTTCTGCCAAACTGTCTTGCGGCTTCGTTTCGCGGCTTTTGCCATCTTTTTACTATCGTCTTAACTTATCGTCCGCAATAGCATCGAGAGATTCTCCTAACACGCTTTCAACAAGCTTTCAGCGCGCTTTTGACAATTCTCTCGGCGCTTTAGGTAAACTGCTGACTGAGCGTTACCGGATTATGAACCGTAATCTTCTTTTTGTGAATTGAGATCATTTTATCCTGCCGCAGATCGCCCAGCAGCCGAGTCACCGTCACGCGGGTCGAGCCAATCGCTTCGGCAATCGCCTGATGCGACAGCTTCAGATCAATCGTGATGCCGTCCTGCGCCGGAACGCCAAAGTCGCGGCAGAGAATGAGCAGGAAGCTGACTAGGCGCGAACCCATATCGCGGTGCGCCAGGGTTTCAATCATCATCTCGGTTTGCAGAATCCGCGACGACAGTCCTTGTAGCATAATCATCGACAGCTCTGGGTTTTCCCGCAGCGCTTTCTCGACCTGCTCAATCGGCAGCGACAGCAGATCGGCAGGCGTAAAGGCCACCGCATGATAGAACCGGTCTGCCCGCTGCCCCGTAATCAGCGACAGCACGCCAAACACGCTGTTTTCGCGCAGCAGCGCCACCGTAATTTCTTCGCCCGCTTCGTAGACCCGCGACAGCTTGACGGCTCCTCTGAGCAGAAAATAGACGCGCTCAGCGGGATCGCCTGGAAAAAAGATCGTCTTACCGCGATCATAAGTCTCCACGACGGGCGGAAACGCGCCGCCGCTGAGCTGCCGAAATACATTTCCCAGTGGTCGATCTTGCAGCGCTACCATGCCTCTCTTATCCTTAACCCGTGGTTATAAAACCGAAAGAAAACCTGAATTAAGCCTGATTCTTGATTAAACTGAATTCTTGATTAAACAGCAAAATCCAAAGAGCGCAGCCAGAGTTTCAGCTCAACTTGCCTAAAACTCTTAGCTTGAAACTCTGTGTTGCGTAACACAATCATACTGTGAACTTCATTCTGGGTGATACTGTGAGCAAACGTTGACTTTAGAACAATAAACTTAAGATTGCAATTGTTTTTTGTATTCAAAAATACATTCCTATTTTCTCTATGATTCTGTCCCCCTTTTTCAGTAGCCTAAAGGTTGCCTAGAATTTCCTAAAACGGCATTGAAAGCAGCATGTTGAATTTATCTGGGAAAAACATCCTCGTCACCGGAATTGCGAACAATCGCTCGATTGCCTGGGGCATTGCCCAGCAGCTCCATACGGCAGGCGCAAATTTGGGTATTACCTATTTGCCAGACGAGAAAGGACGATTTGAGAAGAAAGTTGCCGAACTCGTCGAGCCGCTCCAGCCCAGCCTTTATTTGCCCTGTGATGTACAAAACGAAGCCCAGGTGCAGGAAACCTTCGACAGCATTGCCGCCAAATGGGGGCAGCTAGACGGCCTGATTCACTGCTTGGCCTACGCCAGCAAAGAGTCGCTCAGCGGCGAGTTCAGCAGCGTCACAAGGGCTGACTTCACGCAGTCATTGGAGGTGAGCGCCTATTCGCTCTTGAGCCTCAGCCGTGCTGCCAAACCCCTGATGAGCGCGGGTGGCAGCATCGTCACCCTCACGTACCTGGGCGGCGTGCGAGTGATCCCCAACTACAACACAATGGGGATCGCGAAAGCGGCGCTAGAGATGAACGTCCGCTATTTGGCTGCGGAAATGGGCGCGCAAAATGTCCGGGTCAACGCCATTTCCGCAGGACCAATTCGCACCCTGGCCTCTTCGGCAATTGGTGGCATTCTGGAGATGATCCATCACGTCGAAAAAGTTGCGCCGCTACGCCGGACGGTAACCCAGACCGAGGTGGGCAACACAGCTGCGTTTTTGAGCAGCGATTTGGCCAGCGGCATTACCGGACAGGTGATCTACGTCGATGCGGGCTACGAAATTATGGGGATGTTTGGAGCCTAGAGGCAGCTAAGTTTCGCTGAATCCCTGGAATTTTCTGGGTCTAAGTATGACAATTCGTAAACATACGGAAGACTGCTTTCAGTTTTCTCGGTATTCTCCGATCAGACTCGACAAATTCAAAGAGTAAGTTCGGTGATTCTGGCCTGATGGTTGAAAGCTGGGCATGATTTGATTGGAATATCAAACGCTTACACCCCAATCATCGTCACACCTGCCGCGAGGACATCCCCATGATTTTTTATACATCTGGCGCTTTCTTGGTCTTCAGTCTCTCTCTGCGCTCTTTCTTCAAAGACAGCTCGACCTCGAAAACAGATCTGTCCTCTTGGCTGGTGGTAATCTGCGCAACGCTGTTCTGGCCGCTGGTGTTGCCTTCGATCTTGCGGAAGAAGCTCTCTAAATCTCAGCCCAAATTTGAAACTCAGATTTCGTAGCTTTGGCTTAGCTCACCTCCTTAGCTCACCTCAATTGTTTTACCTCAGTCTGTAGCGCCGCTGTTTGCGGCGTTATTTTTTGACCAGATTATCAGGCTAAATTGGATGTTCCTAAATTGAGTGGCTTGCTTAGCGATAGCAGAGCCCGATAATAGAGCTAATCTTTGAGCCAAATTTGAGCCAAATGCCAATTGAAACTATGCAGACGCAGAACCTTTCAACTCAGCTTCGAGAAACCGCCCTGTCAGCCCCTAGCCGCAGCGCCACCGTCCAGCGCACCACAGGCGAAACCGACGTTCAGGTGAGCCTCGACCTAGACGGTCAGGGGTTGTGTAGCGCCGCTACGGGGATTCCATTTCTTGATCATATGCTGCATCAAATTGCCTCGCATGGGCTGATTGACCTGGAGGTGCGGGCGACTGGCGATATTGAAATTGACGATCACCACACCAACGAAGATGTGGGCATCACGCTGGGGCAGGCGCTAGGACAGGCTTTAGGCAACCGCAAGGGCATTGTGCGGTTTGGGCAGTTTGTCGCGCCGCTGGATGAGGCACTGGTGCAGGTGGCGCTCGATTTCTCAGGTCGGCCTCACCTCAGCTATGGGCTGCAAATCCCGACCGAGCGGGTGGGCACCTATGACACGCAGCTGGTGCGCGAGTTTTTTGTGGCGGTCGTGAATCACGCTCAGCTGACGCTGCATATCCGGCAGCTAGACGGCATCAACTCGCACCATATTATCGAAGCCACCTTCAAAGCCTTTGCCCGTGCCCTGAGGATGGCCACCGAAATCGACCCGCGCCGTGCCCAGCAGATTCCTAGCTCCAAAGGCGTGCTGTAGCCTCATAGCGGCGCTGTCGCCCAGCACCCAGACAAAAAGCGGCGAGAATTCACTGAATTCTCGCCACTCTCAAATGACTCCGCTCTAGCTGTTCAGCCCTAGACTAGAAAATTGCTGCTGCTGAGGCTAGAGGCCGTAACGTTGGTCAGCGTCGCCAGCGCCACAAAGCCACCGGCCCGATTGCCGTTGCCGTCAACCCGCACCACCGTATCACTGCCGACTTCCGCCAGCCGCACATAGTTATCAAATCGAGGTGTGCGGTTATAGTCACCCTTGGCGAAGATTCGACTGATATCGATCTGGTCAATCTGCTCAAAATCGGTGATGGTGTCATTGCCGTGGCGAATGTTGTTGTAGATAAACCAGTCGCGTCCGCCACCACCTGAGAGCGTGTCGGCACCGCCGCCGCCAATCAGTCGATCTCGGTTGAGGCCACCGACTAGCAGATCAGACTGACTGCCACCCTTCAGCTTGTCGTTGCCTCTGCGGCCAAACGCCGTATCTTCACCAGAACGCCCCAAGAGGTTATCGCGCTTTAGGCCACCGTTCATCTGATCGTTGCCGTCGCCGCCATCAAGCCTGTCGTTGCCTTGGTTGCCGTTGAGAACGTCATCGCCCTCATTGCCTCTGAGCTGATCCTTGCCGACGTTGCCATTGAGCTGATCGTCGCCCCTGCGTCCATTGAGGCGGTCGTTGCCCCGACCCCCTCTGGCGACATCATTGCCCTTGCCCAGATTGATCCGATCTCGGCCTAGTCCGCCGTTCGCGCGGTCGTCGCCACCTGCACCAAAGAGGCGGTCATTGCCTTGCTGGCCTTGCAGCACGTCGTTATCCGCATTGCCTCGCAGCACGTCGTTGCCTCTGCCGCCAAACAGTCGATCTTGGCAGCCTTTGCCCTCCAGCTGGTCGTTGCCGTTACGCCCCCGGAGCCGATCAGAGTTGGGGCCGCCAACCAGCGTACCGCTGCTGTTGGACGAGAGCCGCCGATTTTGACCCGGTGCACAAACCTGCTGGCTGGGATCCAGGAAGCGCGAGAGCGTTACCGTGCGCGGATTAGAGACTGCGCCCTGATTGTCAATCGCGGCATAGGTGAAGCTAGTGGTAGTGAAGCCGGAAGCCGGCGAGAAGAACAGCTGAGTGATCTGGTCTGGAGTCAAGCGTTGGCCAACTGTAGCAGGTGTACCGCCCCTAGTTGGATCGCCCACATACAGTATGCCCTGATCGGCTGACGGTATAGCTGCGATAATATAGCCGCTGATGCCGCCGTCTGGGTCAGTTCCGCCCAGTCCAGGGATATTGGAGGGGCCATCTGGGGTAACGGGTGTGGTCGAATCACCCGGCAAACTGGGCGGCAGGTTGGTGATGCGATTGAAGGTCACGGTGGCTGGGGTCGAATCTACCGCGCCGAGATTGTCCGTGGCGGTATAGGTGAAGCTGCCGCCCGTAAAGGCAGCTGTGGGCTGGAAGAAGAGCTGACCAATCTGAGTCGGTGTGAGCACCTGTCCAGCTACAATCGGCGTGCCGCCTGCGGCTGGGTTGCCCAGAAATAGCGTGCCTTGTGGGGCGGGCGGCAGCGTCACAATCGTGTAGGAGGCAATTGTGCCGTCTAGGTCGGTAGCTGGTAGACCCGGAATGTTGACGGCGCTACCGGGCGTGACGTTAACCGTTGTGTCGCCAGCGCTAGGAGGCTGGTTGGTGCTTAAACCCAACGTCACCACCCCCGGCGCTGAAACATCGGTATCGGTATCGGTTCCGGTATAGGTGAAGCTGCCGCCCGTAAAGCCGGGAACTGACTGGAAAAAGAGCTGCGGCAGCTGATCTGGGGTGAGGACTTGGCCTGCGGTGACGAGCGTTCCCCCTACGAGCGGATTGCCGAGATAGAGCAAGCCCTGATCGGCTGGCGGCAGCGTGGCAATGGTGTAGGAAGCAACGGTGGTTTCAGCATCGGTTCCGGACAGCCCCCCGGCCAGGTTGACGATTGCACCGGGCGTGATCGCGACGGTGGTATTAATGACGGTCGGCGGAGTCGAAAACGTCGTGATCGTCAGGTTGCGGACTTCGTGAATGTTGGTGGCACTGCCAGTTGAGCTAGCGAAGCCGAACTTAAAGGTGCTTGGAACTGCACCGCCATTAGCTGCCACAATGTCAATATTCGTCAGGCTAGCTGGCGCTTCTCCAACATCCAAATAGTCCCCGTCAGCGTTTAAATCAACCTTGACGCTGAGCAGTCCGGTTGGCGTAATATCTAGGCGCGCCCGACGGCTGGCATCGGTGCGAGAAGTCGCTGTGAAATTATCGATGCTGCTCGGCAGGGTTCCTGAGCCGCCCAAAAACGGATAGCTATTGGCTAGGGTGGTGCCGATGCGACCTCGCAGGCTCACAGAATCGGGAACCGGACCATTGCTGGGCAGAGGGCCAACCCGCTGTTGCGGATCACCAGGGGCACCGTCTGTCTGGTTTGAGAAGTTGCCAAACTCATCTAGGCCGATCCCGACATAGCCGCCTGCAATCCCCGGAGTATTAGCCGGATTGCTGATTTTTTGGGCATAGCCCAGAGATCCCCCAAAAGCACCTGCTGATGTGATGCTAGGAGTTGTGCCATCGACCAAGAAAAAGCTGATACCGTCTCCACCCTGCGTCACCGCCTGTGCAGTATTGCTGCTGCCGCCATAGGAAAAGAAGTCAAATTCAACGCTGACTCCCGCGTTGGAATTGAATGCACTGTCGTAGATCACGAAAGCAGCCTGATTTTTGCTGTTGTTGGTCAGGCGCAATGTGCCTGTTCCAGCCGTGTCAAGTGGCGCGGCACTGCCTGGCAGCCCACCTGGAGGCGCGGTCGCGTTGCTGCTGGCTGTCAGATAGGGATCAGCTGAGCTGCCATCTGTCCCAAACAGCCAGCTGCCCGTTACGGTATTGCCTGTAAAGGTTTCGTTGAGCAAGACGGTCAGCGTATGCGGATAGGCTGCTAGAGTCTGGGGCGAAAAAGGCAGTTCGGCTGCTAGCGCCGTTAGGCCAGTTGCAAACTCAAGTTGCCAGTTACCACCGCCCTGAGCCGCGCCCGTCAGCGTTGTCGAAGCCGCAACCTCGCTGCCGGTCAAATCTCGTAGCTTCTGGACAAATCCTCGCCCTGCCTCTGTGGCTGCTACCTGACAGCCATAGAGCAAAATCGATGCCTGATGCTTGAGCGCCTTAGCCCAGCTCCGCACTGCCGTAGCCTGAGATTCTAAACTGCTGAGATTGACAGCCGCAGCCCCCAGCAGCAGTTCACCGGGCTGACCGTGCGAGACAATATGTAGGCTTTCAAGATCGCGATAGTCGGCCAGCAGCTCTGTGATCTGCTCGATGCCATTCTGCCCAGCCTTGAGCAGCACCACTTGGCAGTCGGAGCGAAGATGACGGGTCAAATGCTGATGGTCTTTGACCGCAGCATCAATTAACACCAGGGACAGGGGGTTAAGGAGAGTCATAGTCATTGCCATCAATTAAAAGATTTAGGTCAAACGAAAAACTCGCGTTAGAGTCAGGCAAAGTGAGGCCGAAGTTCGGGCTGCTTTAAGTCTCTCAAGGGGGCATAATCGCAGCTAGCAGAGCCAAGCAGTTACCAGAGCCAAAAGGCCAGAACAGGTGAACTTGAGAAGCTAGCCATCGATAAAACTAGACCAGAACCTACATTCAACGAGCAGCCAAACAAGCCGTACTAGATTCAAGCTCCCAAATTAGCGCTTGAACCCTTTTTGCAAACGTTCGGCCTAGTTGACTAAAACTAGAGCCGATTCAGATCTAAAACCGATTCAGACGACGAGTCTATGCCAGAACAAAGAAATTCTTCATTTACTAAATAAAGATTCTAGGCGATTTCGGCAGTTTGAGACTCAAAACTCCTGACAAATGCAGATTTTTTATTAGATCTCTAGAAAAGTACTAAAAATTGCTTGCCATAAGGCAAATCTTTTCAAAGATTTAAGCTGCTGGCCGGGTCTGTCAAATCATTTGTGTCAGGGGCAAATCTCTCTGGGCATCCTGCCCTCAAACTCTATGGCAAACCGGTTCAATGCGGGATTCCAGTCTCGAATTGGCATCGTCCACTTCTTGGATAACGTGAGTTCGGGATAAGGAAAGGACGAGCCGGTAGGCTAAAAGTATCAAATCCAAGCTACCTATACTCGTCCCATGCTT
>JAESFP010000160.1_pt1 | contig 40652 bp, 32 predicted proteins | sample 9266181 | NCBI WGS metagenome assembly JAESFP01 (sample SAMN14502547, study PRJNA617102) | algae metagenome | isolation source: Pegethrix bostrychoides GSE-TBD4-15B and co-occurring heterotrophs from... | place: USA: Grand Staircase-escalante National Monument, Utah | collected 2006-08-15 | reverse complement strand
ATAGCGCGCAATTTTGCCCTGAATTTGTATCGCCACAATGGTTTTGAGAATATGGCTCAAGCTCAACGGCTCGCTGGCTTTGGTCTGAGCACACTCAAGTTATTATTTAGAATGAAATAACCCTGGCAAGAAGCCAGAACAGGCGAATGAAACAGTATCATCCCCGACCCCACATATCGACCGATCATCTACCGAGCTTCGTAATGAAACCTGCGAGCTAGCCAAAACTGACGCAGACTTCAACGCTATTCGGGGCGAACTGTTGCTGAACTGTTGCTCAACAGTGGCTGCTAGGCTAGGCTGAGTAAGTTTGCACTGGAGAACGCTGATGCAGCTCTATCTCGCTGGCCCAGATGTATTTTTACCCGATCCGCTAGAGGTGGCTCGCCTGAAGCAGCATATTTGCCAGCAGCACGGGTTCGTGGGTCTGTTTCCGTTTGATGTCAGTTTGGATCTGGCTAATTTATCGCCCTTTGAGCAGGGGATTGCCATCTATCGCAGCAACCTAGAGCTGATGAATCAGAGCCAGCTAATTGTTGCCAACATGACTCCGTTTCGTGGCCCCAGTATGGATGTGGGCACAGCGTTTGAAATGGGCTACATGGCAGCGCAGGGCAAGCCCGTATTTGGCTATAGCAACGACGGACGACTCTACGCAGAGCGCGTGGCAGGCGAGGCTGGACTCGATGCCAACGGCCTGTCGATTGAGGCTTTCGAGATGGCCGATAATTTGATGCTGGAGGGCGCAATCTTCGTCAGCCAAGGCAGCTTGATTCGACAGACCGAGACAGACTATTACAGAGCGCTCAGCACGTTTGAGGCAGCAGTCAAGCTAGCGGCAGAAAGGCTGCTGTAGGTAGTTGCGCTGAATATTCACTTCAGCTTATCGATTATTTCTTGATCGATTACGTAATCCATTATTCTGCTCGTCCAGTCCATCGCAACTCTGATGATTCAACCGATAAAAATTCTGCTAGACACCGATCCAGGCGGCGATGACTCATTTGCCTTTCTCTGGCTACAAAGTTTAGCGAAACAAGGCTATGCCGAAATTGTGGCGGTCACTTCAGTCGATGGTAACGTACAGGCGCACCACACCTTTGCTGCATCCTGCAAGCTGCTACAGCTCGGCGGTTTTGGGCAAGTAGAAGTAGGACGCGGCGTGATTGGCGGTTCGGCGCGGCAGGATATGAAAAATGCTGGCGGCATTCATGGCGCAGATGGTATGGGGAACTTGTCGCATACGCTCAGCGAACCGACGCAGAACTACGAAACGGCTCGCTACGCAGACGACTTGCTAATCGAAAAGCTGAAGGCTGCACCGGGCGAAATTACGCTGGTGGCAATTGGGCCATTGACCAATCTGGCGGCGGCTGAGCGCAGGGCTGCGGGGGTGCTGAATCTGGCTAAGCAGATTGTGATCATGGGCGGTGCCTTTTTCTGTCCCGGCAACGTTACGCCAGAGGCCGAGTTTAATATTGCCTATGACGCAGAGGCCGCAAAGCTGGTGTTTGGCTGCTGCCAAAATCTGGTTGTGCTGCCAATTGACGTGACGCATCAGCTGGTATTCACGCCGGAGCTGGCGCAGCAGATTAGCCGCGTCCAACCCGACAGCCCCATCTCGCAGTTTATCGTGGCGCTCTGCGACTTTATGGTGGGTACGGCTCTGGCCTTTCGCGAAATGAGCGGACGGCAAGGCTTTTTGGTGCATGATGCCGCGACGCTGGCCTATCTGTTCTACCCCGAAACGCTGTTGTTTCGACGCATGCAGGTCGAAATTGAAACCCAGGGTGACTGGACGCGCGGCAAAACGGTGTTCGATCGGCGCAGCGGCATCAAGACAGCCGCGAATGCTTGGGTAGCGCTAGAGGTCGATGCGGCGAATCTACTGGCAATGCTGGTGGCAGACCTGAAGCTGCTGGTGGCGGGTGAGCCACGGCCTGAGTTTACGTTAAGAGAGTGAAGGGCAAATGCCACACCCGCGAGATTTAGCAAGGTACCCCCAGCGCAAGTCTGCTCTAGGATGCTTCAATCGAAACTTCAATGGCACGACGTTTGGCTGTTCAGCTAGCGGAGTTGACGTTTCGCTGGCCGTTGTATCAATAGTCTCGTTGATTGATACAGTAATCCTCCTGTGAATCTCGGTAGAATTCCGATACAGAGACTTCTGCATCTAGACTAGGAAGAATGGCTCTATGCTCTATCCGCCATTAGCAGGATCTATGATCAAGCAGAAATGATCAAGCAGAAATGTTTGAAATATACTGGAAATTCTACTGACTGCTATCTGCCTGCTAAATCCTGTTCTGTTGCTTGAGAGAGAGGCATGACATAGGATATTTCCTTGACAATAAAGGTGGTCTTTTTCCGAGCAGCAGTATGGTATTTGTAGAGCGCATCGAACAGTCAAACGATAATCCTAGCGATCCTAGGAACCGCGAAGTCGTCCATCCACCGATTGATCCGCAGATTGGCAATCTGGCAACGCCAATTAATTCTTCACCCTTAGCGCGCAGCTTGATTAATAATCTGTCTGCTTACCGCTCTGGGATATCTGCTCAGCGTCGAGGTCTGGAGGTGGGTCTGGCGCATGGCTATTGGCTGGTTGGCCCTTTCGCCTACCTCAATCCCCTGCGACATACAGAATTTACAGATGTAATTGGTCTAGCTTCAGCGATTGGCATGATCATCATTTCAACGCTAGCGATCTTGCTCTATGCGGCTAGCAATCCACCCCGGCCTGTGGCGACCATCACAGCAAACCCACCTGAAGCATTCAACAGCCCCAAAGGCTGGAACGAATATGCAAAAGGGTTTTTGATTGGTGGAGTTGCAGGTGCAGCCATTGCCTACGTCTTGATTACGAACCTTGGCTCCTTTAAGGCGCTGTTTAATCTTTAGCAATTTGAGTGGACAAAATTCTGAGGGCACATCAAGTGCCCTTTTTGTGGTTTCATCTAGGGCAAATTTATGTCTACAGGCTGCTGCTAATAGTTTATTGCCCAACGCAATGGATGCTGCGAAAGGTGTTTCAAAATAAAGATCGATAGCTATACAAAAAGGCCAAAAACAAAAAAGCCAAAAGGATGCATAATCTCTCCTTCTGGCTTTTATTTTGGTAAATTAACTAAATCTACGGACGGTAATCAGGCCGATTAGATGGATCAACAGATGTAGTCCTGGGATCACGGTACTCTGTGCGAGTTTCAGGCTTGCGGGTTAACCCTGCTAATCCCAGCAGCCCCACTAGTCCCAACCAACCCCAGTTAAAATCGTCATCTTCGTCATCTATAGTCGTATCTGGAGTAACACTATCAGGGATCGTTGTGTCAGGAACACCGGGCGACGATGGACTAGTTTGAGCTAGAGCCGGTACTGAAGTTAGTACGCTTACACCCAGAGCAACGTTACAAAGTGAAATTGCGAGTTTAGATAGTTTCATTATGCCTCCTATAGCTGGTCAATAAACTGCTTAACAAACCATTCAAGCTCAAGCTAAGATTTAGGTTACTCCTATCTTTCGCTACAGGTGCTGTTTCTTAATCCATCTATAGGGTGACTTTACTTACTTCTCACTGAGTTGACTTTATGAGTATTCATCATCACAAAACACAGCAGCCTAAGTCTATCAATCATCCCAAGAGCATTCTCAATTATTAGTATTACAGTTGTGTTTAAGTTGTTTTTAAGCAGACGATAAACCTGTCCGTTTTTTGTAGGTTAATGTTGCCTTCTACCGTTTGCTGAGTGAAAACCGAACTAAGGACGCGCGATAATCTAATACGAATCCTTTACGCATCTGTGTTCGCGGCATTACCGTGGAAGACTATCTCCCGTACCTAGCGACTCCAGAACAGTTGCCTCATCCAACACCACCCAATATTAAAAATCGCCCATCCCTACTTGCGCTCAGCCAGAGTTTCGGTTTATGATTTTTCAACTGGTTTGGTGCTACCGCCAGTATTAGGGCTTGAGGCGAGGGCGCTGACTAGAAGTGTTACCAGCACAACTAGCCAGCTAACCTACCTGTCTGCTTACCACAGAGAGGCAAGCTGTGTCGATTTTACTAGATTGGCCAGCCTCGCAACGTAAGCGGTTTGAGAAACCGTCGTCTTGAGTTCTTTTTCTTCAGCGCAACGCAAGAAAAACGCAAGAAAAAGGATCAATATGATGTCTACAGAGTTCAACGAACGTCTGCCGGAGCCGCTTGAGCAAAGAGCGCAGGTTTGGATTGTTGGGACGCGAGAGCAGGTGAACCACATTGTCAATGAGATGCATGTCCGGCAGATGGCCGACCGCAGCCAGTTCTCGCCGCTCGTGCCCTCGCCCTTTGCCCCCGGCAAATTTATGAGCGTCCTGCTGCGGTAGAGAATCTATTGCGCTTTCAGCCTCTAACGCCCAACTGCTCTGGCGACGGCGCTCAGCAGCTCCTCTGGCCCGATGGGTTTCGTCAGGTGCATCTCAAATCCGGCTTCGATGGCCTGCATCTGGTCTTCGGCTCTGGCGTAGGCAGTCAGAGCAATCGCGGGAATATGCGTAGACTGCTGCTTCTCCCGCTGGCGCAGATGCCGAATCAAATCGTAGCCGTTGGCAACCGGCATACCAATATCGCTGAGCAGCAGATCCGGAGGCGCTTGCTCTAAATGGCAGATCGCTTCAGAGACAGAGGCGACCGCCGTAACGATAGCACCTGACTGTTCCAGCACCATGGTCAAAAAGTCGCGCGTGTCGTGATTGTCTTCTACCACCAAGACCTTGAGCTGCGACAGCGGCGAGCCGTTGGTCGCTGGGTTAGGCGGCGGTGGCTGGTCAGAAACTGGCTCAGCCACCTCGACTAGCGGCAGATTCAGCGTAAACTGAGCGCCCTTATTTTCGCCCTCGCTCGCTGCCCAAATGCTGCCGCCATGCTGCTTCACCAAATGATCGACAATCGCTAGCCCCAAGCCCAGACCGCTGTAGGGGCGAGTGGTGGTGCTGTCTGCCTGCCGGAATCGATCGAAAATGTAGGGCAGAAAATCAGGGTTGATGCCGATGCCAGAATCAATCACCTGGACTTGGGCATAGATTTGGGCAGATGGGTCGCAATCCGTTTGGGTTAGCCGCACCGTGATATTGCCTTGCTCTGGCGTGAACTTAATCGCGTTCGAGAGCAGATTCCAAATAATTTGCCGCAGCCGCTCTGCATCGGCATAGAGCTTGCCCAGGGGCGGGGTAAATTCGGTGTGAATCTGAATCGATTTGCTCTCGGCCATGGGGCGCACCGACTCAATCACCGACTCAATCACCGACAGAATATTAATCGGCTGGAGCGTCAGCCGCAGCTTGCCCCGAATAATCTGCGAGACATCCAAAATATCCTCAATCAGCTGCGCCTGTGAGCGGGCGTTGCGATCGATGGTTTCCAGGGCGCGCTGGGTGGTGCTCTCGTCTAGCTTGCGGTTCAGCAACAGCTGCGACCAGCCCAGAATTGAGTTGAGGGGCGTGCGTAGCTCATGCGAAACAATGGCCAGAAACTCGTCCTTCATCCGGTTGGCGGTTTCGGCCTGCTGCCGAGCAGTTTGCTCCTGAATCATCTGGGTGCGCGTGGCTTCGGCCTGCTGCCGATCGGTAATATCTTCAATCGTGCCGACATGCCCCAACAGCTCCGCCCCGTCCGAGAGCATGGGCGAACTGCGAACATTCACCCAGCGCAGCTCTGGCCGCTCAATCCGAAACTCGCTGGAATAAGGCTCGCCCTGCTGAATGCAAACTGACCAATCCGACAGCACCCGCTCCCGATCATCTGGGTGAATCACCTGCGTCCAGTTGGCCTGCCAATTTTGCTGCACCGTAAAGCCGCAAATCTCCTGACAGCTTGGGTTAGCGTAGCTGTAGTGACCCTGCGTATCCATCAGAAAAATTCCGACGGGCGAAAAGCGGCTTAGCAGCCGAAACCGTTCCTCGCTGCGCTTCAGTTCGGCGTTGATCTGCGCGAGCTGCGCCGCCTGCTGCTCAACTTCAAATCGCGTCTGAAACAGCTCGATAAAGGCCGTCACTTTAGACGTTAAGACTGCCGGATTCAGCGGCTTAAATAGATAGTCCACTGCGCCCAGTCCATAGCCTTTCACCATCAGCTCATCGCTGGTGTTAAAGGCCGTCAGAAAAATAATTGGCGTGTTGCGCGAGCGCTGCCGCTGCCGGATCAGCGTTGCAGCCTCAAAGCCATCCATTCCCGGCATCTGCACATCCAGCAGAATCACCGCAAAATCCTGATGCAGCAAGCAGCGCAGCGCCTCTTCTCCCGAATGCGCCTTGACCAGATTTTGCCCCAAGCCCTCTAAGATTGCCTCTAGCGCAACCAGGTTCTCAGGATGATCATCAACCAACAGGACGTTGACAGTAGCCGCATGAAGGGGCGAAAGCTGCATAAGTAGCCTAAAGAGAAGCAACGGGTAGCAAATGCTAGCAGCAAAAGCAGCTAACGGCAGAGATTACAACCCACCATTTTGCCTATTATCCGACCAGACGGGGGTCATTTACCCTCTGCCATAGGATAGAGCTGATCACAAAGCCGGCTGCCAGATCAAGCCGCCTGCTGCATCGCCGCTTCTAGATGTTTCACCAGCGTCGCCTGCGGCAAACCGCCCTGAAGATGCTGCCAAGGCAAAACCTGGTCGGTCGGCCAAACCTCATGCACGTAAAAGCTGAGCGGCGGCAGTTCGCCGCGCATCTCCTTAAAGGCGCGGCGGTAGCTGCCCAGCGAATCGCCATAGTGCCGCACTCGCTCCAGCAGCCCGGAGAGCCGCCGATCGCCCCGCGAAATCAGCGCCTGAATCACCGACCAGCTATAGCTTTCTGGGCGAAACTCAATCCCCGCTGCGCCAAGCTGCTTTTGCAGGCTCTTCAGTCGCTTCTCGGCCTCCGGCTCCACACCAAACCACTGAAACGGGGTCTGCGCTTTCGGGACAAAGGTGCTGCAACCAAAGGTGAGCCGCAGCCCCGGAGCCGCTTTTTTGACCGCCTTCAGCATCGCCACCGTCTGGTCGAGGTCGGTCGGCTGCTCGCTGGGCAACCCCGCCATGCCGTAGAGCTTCAGGCCGCTGAGTCCGCCCGCTTTGGCATGCGCTGCCGCCTGGAGGATTTCGGCAGTTTCCAGCTTTTTGTTAATCACCCGCCGCAGCCGCTCGCTGCCGCTTTCCACCGCAATCGTAATGGAGCGGCTGTCGTGCTTCACCAGGCTGCGGGCGAGTTTCTCAGTCACCGTATTGGTGCGTACCGAGGCCAAGCTCAGCCGCACGCCATCATATTCCGGTCGCTCAAAGTGATCCAGCAGCGCCTCAAACTCCGGATGCTGCGTCACCGAAGCCCCCAGCAACCCAATCCGCTGCGTCACTTGCAGCCCCCGCTCAATCGCCGGAATCAGTCCCTCTGCCAAGCTAGCGGTGCGAAACGGCAGGGTGAGATAGCTGGCCAGACAGAAGCGGCACATCTCCGGGCAGCTCCGCACCACCTCCACCATATAGATGCTCTCCCAGGCGGCTTTGGCCGTGACGACGGTAGAAGCCGAAAGCCGATTGCCCCGATAGGTTTGCTTTTGCAGCTGAGCCGGGGCAGCACCAACAGGCGTGATTGCCGTGATCGCTCCCGCCGCCGCCGCATAGCTGACCTGGTACAGACTCGGCACATAGACCCCCGGCACCTGCGCCAAATGCGCCAGCACCACCGAACGCTTAGCTCCGCGCACCTGCTGATAGGCATCGATGAAGGCATCCAGCAGCAGCTCGCCATCGCCCAGCAGCACCAGATCAAAAAAGTCGGCAAATGGCTCTGGGTTGGCCGTCAAGACTGGCCCGCCGCCAAACACCAGCGGATCTGACTCACTGCGTTCGGCGCTGCGCAGCGGAATATCCAGCTGTTCCAGCAAGCCCAGCAGATTAACGTAGTCCAGCTCCCAGGAAATCGAAAAGCCCAGCAGCTCTGGATGGGCGGGCAGCGGCTCATGCAAATCAGTAAACAGGCGACTCACCTGCAAGTCAGGCCGCAGCGCCAGCGTTGCCCAGACGAGCTGAAAGCCGAGACTCGTGATGCCGACCGTATAGGTGTTGGGGAAGGCAAAGATCGTGGGCACTGCTGCCGCATCGGGTTGGGCAGGCGTAAACAACAGATGTTCGGCGGCGAAGGCGGAGGTCACAGGGTTGGGGGTCAAAAAATTCGGTGGCAGGTTGGCAAGGTGGGGTTGGCAAGGTGGGGATTAGCAAGGATGGCGAGCCTCCTTCATCTTAGCGATTTGCCGTCGCCTAGCTCTGACCCAGCCTGCGAGTTTCTGCGGAATCCCAGCCCGAAATCTACCTAGCTCCAATTCACAGAAGTTCAGAGCTTTTACTGTGGAGCAAGTCAACAATCTTCGTCAGAATTTAACAGTACTGTGAAGAACTGATGATCGCGCCGTGAATCGACTGGCTGTGCCGTCAACCGCAATCAGCATACTTTACATTGCGTCCCGTGCTGCTCTGCCTGTGCCGGCATCTACCTAAAACTTCTAGCTCAAAACTTCTAGCTCAAAACTTCCAGTTCAGTTTCAACGCCTTGAATTAGATTAAAACCAGAGCCAGTGCAGCACGTCTCTTCCAGAATTTAAGCGAGTTACCTGTCCAAAATATCGTCCTTTTCAGGGTCAGAAGATAATTATGGTGAAACCATTTGATGAGAAACAGGGAACCTTCGTTCCTGCTGCCGAGCGGGGCTGGGATCAGTCCAGAGCCGGTGAGTCTGCTGACCCGCGTCGCCAAGAGGCCGACTGTCTGCTGGAGAAAGGCATCGAGCTATACCAGATCCGCAGCTTCCAAACCGCCACTCAGTCGATTCAGCGCGCCCTAGAGCTATACCGCAGCAGCAAAGATCTGCCCGGAGAAGGGCGGGCGTTGGGGGGGCTAGGCGTGATCTACTACGCGCTGGGCAACTATTCTGAAGCGATTGCCTGCTCGCACCAAAGTCTGGCAATTTCGCGTCAGGTCTGCGACCGCCTCACCGAACGCCAAACCCTGGCCAACCTGGGCAACGCCTACCGTCACCTCGAAGACTATGGCCGCTCGGTGGAATATAACCAGCAGAGCCTCGTGATCGCTACCGAAATTGGCGATCACCGGGGTGCAATGGCGGCGCTTAACAACCTGGGCATGACCTACAAAGCCATGCAGGACAGCCTACATGCCATCCACTGCTACCAGCGAGCGCTGATGATTGCCCGCAGCCTGCACGATATCGCCACCGAAGGGCAGGTGCTGCGGAACTTGGGCAATGCCTACCATGCCGTCGCCAACTATCCCCAGACTGTGTTCTGCTACGAGCAACTCTTGGGGATTGTGCGGCAGCTGCCCAGCCGTGAAACCGAGATGCAGGTGCTCAAAAACCTGGCCAGCGTTTGCTATACGCTCGGCGATACGCCCAAGGCAATTGGCTACCAGGAGGAGCGGCTGAAGCTAGCGCGTCAGCTGCAAGACTACCGCACCGAGGAGCAGGTGCTCGAAAACCTGGCCATCACCTATGACGGACTAGGCCGCTACCCGCAGGCGATTGACTATTACGAGCAGCGGCTCGTCGCTGTCCGGCGTTTAGAAGACGCGCAGCTTGAGCAAGAGACGATTGAGCATCTGCGGGCGGTCTGCTGTGCGGTTGGGGACTTCGCTAGGGCGAAGCAGTATTAAAACGCCAGGGCGACTAGCATCAGCATCTTTCTAGTCAGAACTCTTCTAAACTGACGAGAGACTCTCTGGCTGATCCCTCATGAAGCTGACCAATAGACTCGTCGCTTGGCTACCCCAAATCGAGGGGCGACTCTGGATTTTGATGTTCGGTCGGCTGCTGCTGCAAATCGGCACGGGCTTTGTGCTGTTCTATGCGGCAGTATTTTTTGTCAACGAGGTGGGGCTATCTCCGGCTCAGGTAGGCTTTGGGATTGGCAGCGAGTCGATTTCGGGCGTGGTGGGACGGGTTTTGGGCGGTTCGCTGGCGGACGATCCGCGCTGGGGACGACGCAAGATTTTGCTAATCGCGGCGGCAGTTTCGGTTTTGGCCGATCTAGTGCTGCTGTTTAGCAATAGCTTCCCGACGTTTTTGCTGGGTAATCTGCTGATGGGGCTGGGCATTGGCCTCTACTGGCCTGCCACAGAAGCCGTCGTCGCCGATTTGACTCAGGCTGACAACCGCAACGAAGCCTTTGCCCTGAATCGGCTCTGCGACAACGTGGGGCTAGGGCTAGGGATTGTGTTGGGCGGGCTGCTGGTGGCGGTGACTGGCTCCTACCGCGCCATGTACGCAATTGACGGCATTTCGTTTCTGGTGTTTTTCGGCGTGATCTACCGCGCCATTCCCGAAACGCTCAACCCTGCCCAGCAGCAAGGCAACCTGCTGAAAGGCTGGGGACTTGCCCTGCGTGACCGGGCGCTGCTGATTTTTGCGGTTGCTAATATTTTATTTACGACCTACCTATCCTTGCTGAACACGGCGCTGCCGCTCTATCTCACCCGCTTTGTCTCTGCCGAGCCTGAGCTGACCTTTCCACCCGCGCGTCTCAGCCTGCTGTTTGCCTGGTATATCGGCCTGTGCATTTTGACGCAGATCCCGATGGTGCGAGCGCTGAGGCGACTACGCCATACCCAGGCACTGATGCTGTCGGCCTTGAGCTGGGCGCTGGGATTCGGGCTGATTTGGCTGACAGGCAGCGCCAGCAATGCCCATCTGCTTTGGGCGGGGCTGGCTTTGACGGTAGCGGCTTTGGCGACCGTAGCCTATACGCCTTCCGCTTCGGCGCTGGTCATCGATCTAGCTCCCGAATCGCGCCGGGGGATTTATCTGTCGATTAACTCGCTCTGCTGGGCAGTGGGCTATTTCATCGGCCCGACGGCTGGCGGCTGGGCAATGGGCGAGTCACGCGGCGTAGCGGATGGCTTTTGGGTGGGTGCAGCGCTGAGCGTGGGGCTAGTGCTGCTGATTTTGCAGGTGCTCCAACGGGAGCTGTGGCGACTGGGCCAGCGGGTGTAAGCTGCTAGCTGGCTGCTGCTGCTGCTGAGCTGCTACTGAGCTGCTACTGGGCTGCTACTGGGCTTCTGCTTCTAGCGCTTCCTCCTGCCAGGTGGCAATGCCGCGAAACGGTTCAGGAATTTCGCCAAAGTCAGGCGGGAACTCTAGCGTGGTTTCTGAGAGTCCTAGATAACCAGACTCGGCAAAAGCTAGCAAAACGCGCCGTAACGCCAGCCAAACCTCGGATTCATATTCCCAGTCGCCGCCGTAGGGCGTGTTCCCGGCAATTGCTTTCAACGCCCAAAAGTAGTTGTTCCGCACAATTGATCCCTGCTTCTTAAACTGCGGAATGTCCTGGCCATGCAGGAACACAACATCATTTTCGATTTTGGCTCTCATAAAGATTAGTACATTCGCTCTATTGATTCTATCCTGCCAAATTTTGACTTAATCATCTCAAAAGATAATTTCGCCTTAACTTTTGCACTCACCTCGCTTACCATAAACGCTGATAGTCCCGTTTGATGCCGATTCACCTAGAGAGAACGCAGCGCAATGACCCAACTTTTGGCGACTGAGCAGGTGCGGCCTGTCTCCCTCAACTGGCTGAAGCTAGTGCTAATCGCTTTGCTAGTGCTGGGAGTTTGTTTTCGGTTCACCGCACTCGACCGCAAAATTTTCTGGCACGATGAGGTTTACACAGTTTTCCGGGCGGCAGGCTTCACGCGCGACGAGATTGATCGCCAGCTGTTTCAAAATCGCTTTGTCAGCGTACCTGAACTGCAAAGCTTTCAGCAGATCAAGCCAGACAGCAGCGCTTTAGACAGCCTGCGCTCGCTGGCAGTAGAAGATCCGCAGCATCCGCCGCTCTATTTTTTGATGGCGCGCTTCTGGATGCAGGCGCTGGGCAGCTCGATTTCTACCTCGCGGCTGCTGCCTGCGCTGATCAGCCTGATTAGTCTGCCTTTAATGTACGGGCTGGCGATGGAGCTGTTTTCCTCGCGTCCAACGGCGCTGCTGGCTACAGTATTTCTGGCGCTGTCGCCCTTTGATCTGCTATTTGCCCAGACGGCGCGGCAATATAGCCTGCTGACGATGACGGTAATCGGCAGTAGCTGGCTGCTGCTGCGGGCAATGCGAACCCGAACGGGCAGTCGCTGGGTGGACTATGGCATGAGCGTCGCGGTTGGCCTTTACGCGCATCCGTTTTTTGGACTGACGGTGATCGCTCAAGGCGTTTATCTAGGACTGATGACCTTCATGAAGCCTGCCGTCAAAACCGGGACAAAACCGCCTGGTCGCCGCCTGCTACATTTTGCGCTGGCCATTCTGGGAGCGCTTTTGGTCTATGGCCCTTGGCTCAGCGTACTGCTAGAACGTCATGGGCGAGCGACAGCCACGACAAACTGGACAAATGAGGCGGTGGGCTTACTGTATTTGCTGAAGCTCTGGGTGCTGAGCTTTACAGCGCTTTGGTTTGATCTAGACTTCGGCTTTAACAATCCGCTCACCTACCTGCTGCGATTGCCCGTGCTGCTGCTGATTGGCATGGCGTTTCAGCATCTCTACCGCCATTCGCCGCTGCGGGTTTGGCTGTTTTTGGTTAGCTCGGCGCTGGTTCCGTTTTTAATCTTGGCGCTGCCGGATCTGGTGCTGGGCGGCAAGCGGTCGGCGGTGAGTCGCTATTTGATCTCTTGCTTTCCGGCGGTGCAGCTGGCGGTAGCCTATCTGTTCACGACCCGGCTGAGTCTGGGGCAGTTTACGCCCGGTCAGTTCAAGCTGAATCGGGCGTTTTGGCGGGTGGTGCTGGCGCTGACGTTTGCGGGCAGCATTCTCTCAGCTGGGGTGAGCGCTCAGGCTAATAGCTGGTGGAGCAAGGACTTGAGCTACCTGAACGGCGAGGTAATCCAGCGCCTGAACGCCGAGCCAGCCAATAGCATTTTGCTCTCGAATATGGGCAACGACTACACCAACACGGGCGATCTGATTTCGCTCAGCTACGGCTTAAGACCTGACCTGCGGCTGTTTTTAGTCAGCGATCAGCCTGATTTTGCGCCGCTAACGACTGAGCCAAATCTGCTCGCCTTCCGGCCTTCTGAGCCTTTGAAGGCGAGCATGATGGCTCAAGGCTGGCGACTAGAACCGATTGATCCGATTTCGGCATCAGCAAAGCTCTGGCGCATTCGGAAATAGCGCTTCTAGTCGCAGCTAGAGAAGACGGCCACATTGGCTACACAGTCGCCAACTCGGCAGGCAGGCGCTTGAAGGCCAGACGCTCGTTCTCGACATCGACAAAAATGGTGTCGCCATCGTGGAACTCGCCTCGCAAAATGGACTTGGCGATCTGAGTTTCGAGTTCGCGCTGGATGGCTCGCTTCAGCGGACGTGCGCCATAAACCGGGTCGTAGCCCACCTCAGCCAAGAAGTCGAGCGCCGTATCCGAGAGCCGCAGCGCCATCTTGCGATCTGCAAGCCGCTGCGCCAAACGATTGGTTTGCAGCTGGACGATGTGACGCAGCTCGGTTTTCTTCAAGCCATGGAAGATAATAATCTCGTCGATCCGATTCAGAAACTCTGGTCGGAAGCTAGAGCGCATCGCCTCCATCACCCGCGACTGCATCTCGTCATACTGGCTATCGTCACCCGCAATATCTAAAATATACTGTGAGCCGATATTGCTGGTCATAATGATTACTGTATTCTTAAAGTCCACGACGCGACCCTGAGAATCGGTCACCCGACCATCATCTAGGATTTGCAGCATAACGTTGAATACGTCTGGATGCGCCTTCTCAATTTCGTCAAATAGGATCACCGAGTAAGGGCGACGACGCACGGTTTCGGTGAGCTGACCGCCTTCCTCGTAGCCGACATAGCCTGGAGGCGCACCAATCAAGCGCGAAACCGCATGCTTCTCCATATATTCCGACATATCGATCCGCACCATCGCCTCTTCGGTGTCGAACAAATAGGCGGCTAAGGCTTTGGCTAGCTCGGTTTTACCCACGCCCGTTGGCCCCAGGAAAATGAAGCTGGCGATGGGGCGATTGGGGTCAGCCAGTCCAGCCCGCGAGCGCTGAATTGCGTCCGCTACGGCAGTCACGGCTTCATCTTGACCAATGACCCGCTGGTGCAGCTCGTCTTCTAGCTGCAAGAGTTTCTGCATCTCAGACTCGACGAGCTTGCTAACCGGAATCCCCGTCCACTTCGAGATAATCTCGGCAATGTCAGCTTCGATCACCTCTTCGCGCAGCAGCGACTTGCCGCCCGTCTGAGTCTGAGCCAGCTTGGTTTCGGCCTCCTGAAGCCGCCTTTGCAGGTCGGTGAGCTTGCCATACTTCAGCTCGGCAGCTTTGTTCAGGTCATAGTCGCGCTCAGCCTGCTGAATTTCTAGATTGACCCGATCGATCTCCTCTTTCAGCTTTTGCACGTCGCTGATCACGTCTTTTTCGGCCTGCCACTGCGCGTTGAGGCTGCTCTGCGTTTCCTTCAGGTCAGCCAGCTCTTTTTCAAGGCGCTCACGACGCTCGCGGGAGGCCAGATCGACCTCTTTTTGCAAAGACAGCCGCTCCATTTCAAACTGCAAGATCTTGCGGTCTACTTCGTCTAGCTCTTCTGGCTTAGAGGTAATTTCCATCTTCAGTTTTGCTGCCGCCTCGTCAACGAGATCAATCGCCTTGTCCGGCAAAAAGCGGTCGCTGATGTAGCGATTGGAGAGCGTTGCCGCCGCCACTAGCGAGCTATCAGAGATATTTACGCCGTGGTGCAGCTCGTAGCGTTCTTTAAGTCCGCGCAGGATCGAGATCGTATCCTCAACGCTGGGCTGGTCGATATAGATCTGCTGAAAGCGTCGTTCTAAAGCCGCATCTTTTTCAATATATTTACGATACTCGTCCAAGGTTGTCGCGCCAATGCAGCGAAGTTCGCCCCGCGCCAGCATTGGCTTGAGCAGGTTTCCGGCATCCATTGCGCCTTGGGTTGCGCCCGCTCCCACGACCGTATGAATTTCATCAATAAACAGAATAATCTGACCCTGAGAATCGGTAACTTCTTTGAGGACTGCCTTGAGCCGCTCTTCAAATTCACCGCGATATTTGGCACCCGCAATCAGCGCCCCCATATCCAGCGCAATTAGCTTGCGGTCTTGCAGCGACTGTGGCACGTCACCGCTGAGAATTCGCTGTGCCAAACCTTCGGCAATTGCAGTTTTGCCCACACCCGGCTCGCCAATTAAGACCGGATTATTTTTAGTGCGGCGCGACAGAATTTGAATCGTGCGGCGAATTTCATCGTCGCGGCCAATCACCGGATCAAGCTTGCCTTGGCGTGCTGATTCGGTTAAATCTCGGCCATATTTTTCCAGCGCTTCATATTTGCCTTCTGGATTTTGGTCAGTCACTTTTTGATTTCCTCTCACTTGTTCAACGGTGGCCTTGAGCTGCTTTTCACTGAGCTTGAAGTCTCTCAAGAGGGCTTTGCCAATTCGGTCGTCTTGAGCAAATCCCAACAGCAGATGCTCAACCGAAATAAAATCGTCGCCCATTGCTTTGCGAGCAGCTTCAGCGCGATCAAGCAGCAGATCCAGCGATCGTCCTAAGTAGACTGAGCTACCTGCGCCCGACATTTTCGGCTGCCGCGCAATTGCCTGCTCAGTATAGTCGCGTAGCTGCTGGAGGTTTAGCCCTAGCTTGTTGAAAATGCTGCTGGTCAGACCTTCGGGCTGCTCTAGAAGCGCCAGCATCAAGTGGTCGGATTCAATTTGCTGGTGCTGTGCCTGCTTGGCGATGTCGGTAGTCCGCACGACGGCTTCCCAGGCTTTTTCAGTAAACTTGTTGGGATCTGTAGGTTGCATAGGCTTGAACTCCAGGGGGGTAGATGGATTGCGAATCGCTTGGGAGTCAAGCTACACCGCCCAACGTCCCATGCCTTGATTGAATGACTTTCTTGATTGAATGACTTCAATTGTATGCAGTTTGGCCACTGGACGAGATTCGGTGTTCCCCCCTCCCATGATACGCTTCTCCCCATAGCATCAGGTTTGGCTCTATCGCTAGAAACTAGATGCCAGAAATCGGATTGATGTTGGTTGCGACTGTTAACAAGAGAACCAGGCCCTCCACACGAAAAAACCTGCATCCAGGCTAGTGAATGCAGGAAATGGGATATCCCCTAAATTGGCCCTAAATTGGCCCTAAATTGGCAAAACAAAGTTACTTCTGCTTGGCCGGATCAGCAACGTACCGGAACGTGGGTTCTGAGTTCCAAGGGCCGCGCTCGTCCTTTTCACCGTTAGACGATAAGTTGTAGTAGATATCTACAGTCTCATCGGGCTGAATGCTGCCGAACATCGGATCCGTCAACTTGCCCAGAGAATCTAGCGCCTTCATAAACATCTGAGTATGCGAGATCTCGCGAGTGAGCAGGTGGGTCAGCGTTTTTTTCGTGCCCTCGTCAGTAGCTAGCTTGATGAGCGACTCATAGGTTTGGCGTGCGCCAGCTTCTGCGGCAATATTGGCTCGCAGGTCGCGCACCACATCGCCACCTTCATTCAAATAGGTCGCTGTCCAAGCGTTGCCCTGGCTGTCTAGAAAATGTGGACCCATGCCACGTACTGCAAACAGGCTGCTCTTGAAGGCTTCAGTTTGGTCAACGTTTTTGGTATGCGATTCAATCAGCTTGCCCACCATTTCTAGATGACCAAACTCTTCAATCGCAATGTCCTGAAGCATATCGCGGATGCCAGCATTCTCGACATGAAAAGACTGCACCCAGTATTGCAGAGCCGCCGAGAGTTCTCCAGTCGCACCACCAAATTGCTCTAGCAAAAGCTGGGCAAAGCGGGGGTTGGCTTCATCGACCTTGACAGAATGAATCGTCTCTTTCTTATGGAAAAACATCGAAGGTCTCCTTTGATAATCTGTTCGCCAGATCGGCTTTGGCGAATGTCACTCTGTCATTGTGCAGCAGGCAATCCTGTTCTTGGTTCCTCTCAGGAGGGATTAACCACGCTGCAAAGCTCCATCTTTAGGACAGTTCTTATAGTCAGGTTGAGCAGAGTCAGAACCCAAGAATGGATAAGTGTGCATACCCGTAGATGCACTTTATACGCATCAACTATTGCCGCCAAGCCAGGAGTGTTTCTATAAAAATTTGCTTTAGGGTGATTTTTATGGTTTTAAACTATTTATCTCTGCGTATCTGTGCGTAATCAATCGTCTACACGCAATCAATATATGAGCAGATTTGTGAGCAGATGTATGAGTAGATCTGCTCGACTGAAGCAATTTTGAACTCAAGAGCTTGACTCAGTAGAACTTGAGTGAGGCTGCTCTTTCATACAGCTTGGGCGCGATATAGGAATGAGTAGAACGGTATAGACGGCTCGCATTTGCCCAACTATGATAACCATGACAGGAGTAAAGATACCCCGATATCCCGAAAGCTATGGAACTTGAGTCGGTACTGAACGAAGAAGTCATTGAAGCTAATTTGAAGCAGTTCTTGCTAGTGCTGTCCGTCTCGTTGGGGGTAGCCACTCTGCCCAAAGTATTCGGCTGGTTTCGCAACATTCCCTATACGCTACTGCTGGTTATTGCAGGGCTAGGGCTGGCCGTGCTAGACGTGCGGTTAGTCAACCTGTCGCCCAGCCTCATTCTCTCCATTTTTCTGCCGCCGCTGCTGTTTGAAGCGGCCTGGAATCTCAAATGGCAGGAGCTGAAAGAGCATCTAGCGCCGATCTGTCTCTACGCCGTGTTTGGCGTGGTGATTTCAATTGCTGGGGTGACGCTGGGCTTAAATCAGTTCACCAGTGTCTCGCTCGCCACCGCCCTGCTCATTGGTGCCAGCCTTTCGGCCACCGATCCTGTTTCGGTGATTGCTCTGTTTCGGGAGCTGGGCGTTGAGAAGCGGCTCTCTGTGATTATGGAAGGCGAGAGCCTGTTCAACGACGGTATGGCGGTCGTGGCCTTCGGCTTTTTGGTGGCGCTGAATGCGGGCACCGTGGAGCCAACCGTGCAGGCATTGCTGTTCAATTTGGCTCAGGTGGTCGGCGTGGGAATTGGCGTGGGCGGGCTGTTTGGGTTTGGCATCTCCTATTTGACCCAGCGCTTTGACCTGCCGCTCGTCGAGCAGTCTTTAACGCTGGTAGCGGCCTATGCGGCCTATCTCATTACAGAAGACTTTGGCGGGTCTGGCGTGATTGGCGTAGTCACAACGGGTTTGGTGCTGGGCAACTTCGGCTCGCGGATTGGCATGAACCCGCGCACCCGGATCATCGTGACTGAGTTCTGGGAGTTTCTAGCCTTCTTTGTCAACTCGATTGTGTTTCTGCTAATTGGCGACCAGGTGCAGTTTGACTCACTGCTCGATAACCTGGGGCTGATTGGAGTGACGATTGGCTCGATGGTGCTGGCACGGGCTTTAGGCATTCTGGTGCTGAGCGGGTTGAGCAACCGGGTGACTGAAGTCAATGTGCCGTTTCCCGAACAGATTGTGCTCTGGTGGGGCGGGCTGCGCGGCTCAGTAGGGATTGCGCTGGCGTTGAGCGTTTCGACAGCTCTGCCCGAACGTCAGCTGGTGATTTCTACAATCTTTGGTGTCGTGCTGTTTACGCTGCTGGTGCAGGGTCTGACAATTGGGCCGCTGCTGAAAAAGCTAAAACTGCTGGGTGATCAGCCCTCGCGCCAGCGCTATACAGAGGTATTAGCGCGACTGACGGCACTCAAACAAGTTTTAGAACATTTGGACAGCGTTGATCAGCGTCCGGGGCTAGACCCAGAGTTTTGCCGCTATCAAACCACGCTGATCAAGGGCGAAATTGAGAACCTGGAAACCGAAATCGATCAGCTTCAAGACGAATACCCCAACCTGCGCGACTATGTGGCTGAGCAGCTGCGCGAGGAGCTGCTGACGGTTGAGGCCACTGCCTACGCAGAGCTAGTTCGGTCGGGGCAGCTGAGTCGAGAGCTATCACCATTTTTACAGCTAGAGTCAGAGGGTAGCTGATTTATCTCTCCAGCCCTATGCCCCATCCTGCCCCCAGCCCTGAACAGTTCGCCAGCGACAACTACTCCGGCATCTGCCCGGAAGCACTCGACTACAGCTTGCAGGCCAACCAGGGCAGCGCTCCAGCTTATGGCGACGACATCTGGACGCAGAAAGCCGCCGACTATTTCCGAGAGCTGTTTGAAATTGACTGCGAGGTGTTTTTTGTCTTTAACGGCACGGCGGCCAATTCACTGGCGCTGGCGGCACTCTGCCAGTCGTACCACAGCGTCATCTGCCACGAAACTGCCCATATCGAAACCGACGAATGCGGCGCGCCTGAATTTGCCTCCAACGGCTCAAAACTGCTGCTGGGGCCAGGCGAAAACGGCAGGCTCACCCCCAGCGCCATCGAGGCCATTGTCCAAAAGCGCAGCGATATCCACTATCCCAAGCCCAAAGTTGTCAGCTTAACGCAGGCCACTGAGCTGGGCACGCTTTACCAAATTGAGGAGCTGCGGGCGATTCAGGCGGTGGCGCAGCGGCACAACCTGCGGATTCACATGGACGGGGCACGATTTGCCAATGCGGTGGCCGCTCTGAAGGTTGCGCCTGCTGAAATCACTTGGAAGGCGGGCGTTGATGTCGTCTGCTTCTGCGGCACCAAAAACGGCACGGCGGTGGGCGAGGCCATCCTGTTTTTCAACCGCGACCTGGCCGAAGACTTTGCCTATCGCTGCAAGCAGGCCGGACAGCTCGCCTCCAAGATGCGGTTTATTTCGGCTCCCTGGCTGGGGCTGCTAGAAACTGGGGCTTGGCTGCGAAACGCGGAGCATGCCAACGCTTGCGCTGCCTATCTCGAACAGCAGCTCCGGCAGATTCCGGGCATAGAGCTGCTCTGCCCCCGCGAAGCCAACGCCGTATTCGTAAAGCTGCCGGAGGCGGTGATTGTCAGCCTGCGCGCCCAAGGCTGGCTATTCTATAGCTTTATTGGTACGGGCGGCGTGCGGTTTATGTGCTCCTGGGCTTCGACAAGGGCACGGATTGACGAGCTGGTAGCTGATGTCAAGCGCGCGATGCTGCTGCCGGTCTAGCGGCTGGCGGTTCAGAAACTGTGCAGCGGCTGTTTTCAGCCGCTTGTAGGTGGCCTTATAGGTACGGAAACCGCCAATTTTTTGGGCGTGGCCTCTACCCATCGACTCAGGCTGGCTCCGGTACAATCAGGCTATAGCCGCAGAGCCGATAGCTTCATCGCTAACCTTGTAATCCAAAAGTAATCCAAAAGCAATTTAGGAGCAGATTCCATGCAACAAACCTTTGATAACGACAAACGCAAGCTGCTGTCGGCGCTCTGCCACGGCTCCATTTTCTTTAACGCGCTGGTCGTTTCGGTAGCCGTGCCCATCGCCATTCTGTTTGTCTCTGAAGATCCGGTGGTGAAGGCCAACGCTAAAGAGGCGATCAACTTTCACTTCAACGTCTGGCTCTATGGCGGCATCATTGGCGTGCTAGCTTTTCTGACGCTGGGATTAGCGGGCTTGATCTTAGGCCCCATCTGGTTCGCGCTGCATTGGGGACTCACCATTTGGGCGATTTACAAATGCCTGACCACGCCAGAAGCCTCCGTGCACTATCCGTTCATCTTCCGGCTGCTCTAGATTTGCTTTAGATTCTGGATATTCTCGACGCTGCGCGGGTGGGGGCATCGGGTCACGCCAAATCGCTACAATCAGTATTGCCGCTCAGAAAAAGCCAATGCTGCTGGATCTCCCACTCGCTGGACTGCTAGCCGAATTTACCTCTCCTGGGGCAACAGTTGGCTCTACGCCCCTACGCTGGTATGGCCTGCTGATTGCCTCAGCGGTGCTGATTGGCGTGAATCTATCGAGCTACTTGGCTAGACGGCGCGGCGTGAACCCGGATCTGCTAGCCGATTTATCAATTTGGCTGGTGGTAGGCGCAATTCCCTGCGCTCGGCTGTACTACGTGGCGTTTGAGTGGCCGCAGTATGCCAACAACCCGCGCGAGATTTTGGCTATCTGGCACGGCGGGATTGCGATCCACGGCGCGATGATTGGCGGGTTAACTGCCGCCTGGATTTTTGCCAAGCTCAAGCGGGTTTCGTTTTGGCAGCTGGCTGATTTGGTCGCGCCTGCGGCAATTTTGGGGCAGGCGATTGGCCGCTGGGGCAACTTCTTCAATTCTGAAGCGTTTGGCCGTCCGACTGATTTGCCCTGGAAGCTCTATATTCCGCCCGCGCAGCGACCTGGCGGCTACGAAGCTTTCAGCTACTTCCACCCGACTTTTCTCTATGAGTCGCTTTGGAATTTGGGCGTGTTTTCGCTGCTGATGGTGCTATTTAACTGGGGGCTGAGAACGAATCGGCTCAAGACCGGGACGCTGTTTTTTGTATATATTGCCACCTACAGTTTAGGGCGCGTCTGGATTGAGGGACTGCGGATGGATAGCCTAATGCTAGGGCTGCTGCGAGTGGCACAGCTGGTGAGCCTGGGCGGTGTGATCATCGGCCTGATCGGGTTGGGCTGGCTCTATATCTGGAAGCGTCCGCTGCCGGATGTGGTACCGCCTGAAGCAAAAAAACCCCAGAGTTTTGGCTCTGGGGCATGAATCAGGGTGCATCTACCATCCACTTTTACTCAAGATTGCCGATGTGTCCGGATTGACCGAGCCATTTCATAAATGCTTTAAAGTACGGGCAGTTTTCCCAAAGTTTTCACGCAAATATCCTTGTTTCGGCAGTTTGTTCGCAGAATGGTGTTTCCTGAAAATACGGATATTCTAGGCTCTCAGAATTGCCCTGAGTCCGCAAGTTTACCCGCGCTGCCTGCAATGGTCTACTTTGTCGGAGCAGGTTCAGGCGATCCAGAGCTGCTGACAATTAAGGCGCAAAAGCTACTTCAGCAGGCGGACGTGGTGCTGTTTGCCGACTCGCTAATTCCGCCTGTGATTCTAGAGTGGGCGCGACCCGATGCCGAAATTCTGCGCTCCGCCGACAAAAGCCTAGAGGAAATCCTAGACTATCTGATTGTGCGAGTCCGGGCAGGCCGTTCTGTGGTGCGGCTTCAGTCGGGCGATCCGAGCCTCTACAGCGCCATCCATGAACAGATGCAAGCGCTGGCGGCGGCTGAAATTCCGTTTGAGGTGATTCCTGGCATCAGTGCCTTTCAAGCTGCTGCGGCTGAGCTGAAGCTAGAGCTAACAGTGCCGGAGCTAGTGCAAACTGTGATTCTCACCCGGATCAGCGGACGCACTGCTGTACCGGAGGCCGAAGAGCTTGCTGGACTCGCCGCTCACCAGGCTAGCCTATGCCTCTATCTCAGCGCTCGTCACGTTGAATCCGCCCAAGACAAATTGCTGCTGCATTATCCCGCCGACACGCCAGTTGCAGTTTGCTTCCGGGTTGGCTGGCCAGATCAGCGGTTTTGGGTCGTGCCGCTGAGCAACATGGCAGCGCTGACTCAGCAAGAGCAGCTCGTCCGCACCACGCTATACATCGTCAGTCCGGCGTTGCAAGCTGATAGCCAAGCTAGGTCACGGCTGTATGACTCGACGCATCGTCGGCTATTTCGCCCAGACTGAGCTTACAGCATCTTTCAAATCGGGCAGGCAGATTGGGCAGGCTGAGCTACGGCGACACAGGACTACTCGGAATGGGCATGCCGGTTTGGCTGGGATAGGGAGCAGGCTGGACTAGATTCGGATCAACGGGTGCAGAGGGCTGCACAGGTTGCGTTTGAGGCTGAATAACCTGAGGCTGCGAGACTTCTGGCTGTACCGTCGGCTGAATCTGCGGCTGCGGCACAGATGGCACTACAGGCTGAGTCGTTGGCTGAATCTGCGGCTGTACCTGTGGTTGAGTAGAGGGCTGGGTGGTGGGCTGAATCTGCGGCTGTACCTGTGGTTGAGTAGGGGGCTGGGTGGTGGGCTGAATCTGCGGCTGTACCTGTGGCTCAGCATTTTGCGGCTCTGTGGGCGCTACGGCAGGTCTTCTGGGAGTCAAGTAAAGCATCGTCAAAATTAGCACAGAGAGCGCCACCATCAATATGCCAATCCAGCCTCCCGAACCCGAGTCGCGCACGGGCTCGGTGGATTGAGTAGGAGCGGGGTCGGCCAAGCGCTCTTGAGCTGCGGCATAGCCCTTCTCATAAGCCATAGCCTCCCTTGCTTCTGGAGTGAGGTTGGCAGCGTCATTAGCAGTATCCTTGGCAGCAGCATATTCGAGGCTGTTTTCGAGGCTGTTGTTTTCGAGGCTGTTCTGTAAGCCATCATGCTGCTGAGCCTGTCGCTGAGCCCTGCTAGAGGTGTTCTTGCTTGTCATATCCCTGGCCTCCAATTTTCAACCGCTTTGTTTCAAAAATAGCGGCTGTAGCTACTAAGTTGGCTCTACCAGAAGCTAGGGATTGACTATCGCCTCTAAAAGATTTTGTGAGCCTTGCGCATCAACCAGAGCAGATTTGACGGCGCTAGCTCAACTGCACCACCGGGCGGTCATCAATGAGCGTCCGCATCGTCAGCAGATCCTCAACGGTCAGCCGCAGAAAGCGCGATTCATCAACGCGAAACAGCAGCTTGACCCGATCGCTGCCGGGATAGCCCGGAGGCGTGAGCTGAGCAATCGTTTTGGCCTCGCCTCGGTCGTTGAGTGGCTTTACCGCCGATTGACCGTTTGTTAGCATCCGCGTCACTAGTCTGTCGCCTTCAAAATACACTTCAGTGCTGCTCGCTTCATCCCCCAGTTCGCCAATGATTAGCTCAATGCTGGGCTGATTTTCGCTAGAAGCTCCCAACACCAGTGACACAGGCTCCGGCATGGGGTAAGGCTGTCCCTGCTTGATCAACGGATGCCAGCTGTGGCAGTTTTCGCGCCGATTCCAGTAGCGGATGCCGTAGCTATGATAGAGAAAATCTTTGATTTGCAGGCCGCGATTTAGCTGAAGCGCCCCCTGAGCAATTGCCTCAAAAGGCCGATCGGCACGAATTTTTTCAGCCGGAAAATGGCGCTCTACCCAGGCTCGGACTGCCGGGATCTGGGCTGTGCCACCCACCAGCAACACAGCTTCAATGTCCTCTGACGTTACGCCCTGACGCTGCGCCTGCTGCAAGACCTGATTCAGGCTGGTCTCTAACCGCTCAAAAAACTGATGATGCTGCAAGATTTCGTCAAGCTGAGTGCGGCTGAGCTGCAATTCGTAGCTTTCAAAAGTTTCGTCATCGAAGTAAACTTCGGTGGCCTGCTCCTGCTGCGAAAGCTGAATTTTCAGCCGCTCGGCCAGCCTTAGCGTCAGCGGACTGGCGCTCAGCCCCTGCGAGGCTGCAAAATGCTCGACCAGCCAACTGTCAATATCGGAGCCGCCAAGATTCTGGCCTGCCTTCGCCAAAACGCGAGCCAGCTTAGGTCGCTGGGCAGAATCTTCTAGAACGCGCTGCCCCCACTTCAGCAGAAAACCCACGGGCTTGGCGGCAGTTGCGCCCCCCTCCAGCCGCACCAGCGACAGGTCGAGCGTGCCGCCGCCAAAGTCAATCACCAGCAGACTGCCCTGATGCGCTAGACCGTAGCCCAAAGCCGCCGCCGTTGGCTCATCCAGCAGCCGCACTTCGTTCACGTTTAGCTTGTGGCAAACCTGGGTCAGCCAGAGTCGGTAGGCTTCAAAGCTATCGACGGGCACGGTAAACACCAGCGAATCTAGCTTAGCCAAAGATTCTGAGAATTGGAGCTGCTGCAAGAGCGCCTCCAGAAACCACTGCCCCGCTTGCTCAAAGCTGACCGTCTGCCCGTCCAACTCCGGCAAAAAACCCTGAATATCGGCGCCAATGCCGCGCTTGAAGTTGCGAAACAGCCGAGAACCGCCCAAATCTAGCCCCCGGTCGCGCACGGCCTGCCCTGCAACAATCTCGCCCCGCAGCGCATCTTCGACGTAAACCAGGCTGGGAATCAGCGGCGGATTCTGGCTGATCTGCTGCGAGAGGCCGGGGAGTGCTAGCGTCTCAGCCTGCTCTGTTGCCACGTTCCAGCGCACCACCACCGTATTGCTTGTCCCAAAATCAATTGCGTAAACCATAGCCGTATCTAACTACTTATCTCACTAACTGTCGCGCTTAATTTTTAGATATTTCTCTATTTTATTTCTCTATCTTTGCAGGATCAGTGAGCTTTGCGAAGTTTCTGGCAGGATTGGCAAACTCAAAAAGTGAGGTAGACTACAGCCCGATTGAGACAAATCTACTACTTTGGGACAAAGTCAAGCAGAATTTATATTTCTTAGAATCAGTTTCGAGAGGTGTCAGGGCTGCTCATCCTCAGCTCGCCATTCGTAAACTTCAAGGAGTCACAACATGTATCACTATCCGTCTTCTGATCGAGTCGCGCTCTTATCTAGACTGCGAGGCGGAATCTGGCTGTTTGGTGTGTCTTCTTGGCTATTTGGGATTATCGACCGCAGTATTGCAACGCTGGCAGATGGTTATCTGTCAGCTCTCGATATTACTCAGCTCTTCACGGCTACGTTCTTTTTCGTGAGCTGGCTGTTTCTCAAGCCAACTGCACCCAGGTTTCTCTCCCGCTATTTTAAGTAGTCTTCAAGCCAGCGCTACATCCGCTCCAAAACCTGGATTCCCAGCAGATTTAAACCCTGCTTGATCGTGCGAGCCGTCAGATCAGCCAGCGCCAGTCGGGAATTTCGCTCTGGTTCGGCGGCTTGCAAAATTGAGCAGCGGTCGTAAAACTGATTGAACTTCTGGCTGAGTTCAAACAGATACTGACAGAGCCGATTGGGCATTAAGTCTGCTTCGAGAGCGCTCAGCGTTTCGTCAAATTGCAGCAGATGTTTTGCCAATGTCAATTCTGCCTCGTCTTGCAGGCTCACTTTGCCATCGAGCTGCTGAAGATCGATGCCGCCCTTGCGGATGATGCCCTGCACCCGCACATAGGCATAGAGCAAATAGGGTGCCGTGTTGCCTTGCAGCGCTAGCATTTTGTCGTAGTTGAAAATATAGTTGCTGGTGCGATTCTGGCTCAAGTCTGCATATTTAACCGCGCTAATGCCCACGACCTGCGAGGCATGGGCGATAAACTCTTCCGACTCTTGCCGATCTTCGGCTTGCAGACGCGCTTCCAAATCAGCACGGGCGCGGTTCACGGCTTCATCTAGCAGTTCCCTCAGCCGCACTACATCACCAGAGCGCGTCTTAAACTTCTTGCCGTCCTCGCCCTGCACTAACCCAAATGGCACATGCACCAGCTCAATATTCTCCGGTATCCATCCGGCTCTCCTTGCTACCTGCCAAACTTGAGTAAAGTGATTTCCTTGACCGATATCAGTCACGTAAATAATTCGCTCCACCTGATCTTGCTCAATCCGATACCGCAGTGCAGCCAAATCAGTTGTAGCGTAGTTATAGCCACCGTCCGTTTTTTTGATAATCAGCGGTAGCGGATTGCCTTCTTTATTGGTGAAACCTTCCAAAAACACGCACTGCGCGCCCTGATCTTCGACCAGTAGCCCCAGCTTTGCCAAGTCTTCCACCACGCCAGCCAGCAGCGGATTATAAAACGATTCGCCCCGGTTGGTAATTTGAATATCCAGCAGGCGGTAGATTTCTGCAAAGGCAATAAACGACTGTTCGCACAGCAGATTCCAGGCTTTCAGGGTATCTTCCTGCCCTGCCTGCAAGGCCACCACTTCCAGCCGCGCCTGCTCCCGAAACGTCTCGTCTTCGTCAAATCGCTGCTTAGCCTGCTTATAAAAGCTCGTCAGATCGCCCAGCACTAGGGCATTGGCGGTGGTCAATGCTTCTGGGTAAGCCGTCTTTAAGTGCGTAATCAACATGCCAAACTGCGTGCCCCAATCGCCCAAATGGTTGAGCCGCAGCACGTCATGCCCCAAAAATTCCAGCACTCTAGCAATTGAGTCACCAATAATCGTTGAGCGCAGATGCCCGACATGCATTTCTTTGGCGATATTGGGACTGGAAAAATCGACGATAACCCGCTGCCGCTTGCTCAAGGGCACGCCCAGCCGTTCGCTAGGTTGCATCTGCTGAAGCTGCTGCTCTAGATAGGCCGTTTTGAGCCGGAGGTTAATGAATCCTGGCCCCGCAATTGTCGGCGGTTCGCAAAAGTCTTCGACCCGCAGCGCCTGCACAATCGCCTCGGCAATCTGGCGTGGCGGCTGCCCCAATTGCTTGGTTAAAGCCATTGCCAGGTTCGATTGATAGTCCCCAAACTTCGGGTTGCTCGCAGGCACCAGCAGCGGATCGGTTCCAGCCAGCTCGTGGCCAAATGCAGCGGTCAGGGCTTGGTCAAAACAGGCTTTGAGCTGAGCGAGCGTCGCGTTCATGGGTTCTTCAAGCGTCCAGCAGCAAAATCAGTCTGGAAGCGCCTATCGAGATTTTACCGAGTTCTCTGGCTGATTGCGAGATACAGTCGCGAGTGGCTGGCTTAATTATGCCGCTAGTCCTTAGTGGGGCAGTATTTGACAGCCATCTTCCAAATACTGGGAATTAAGTCGCTTTGCAGGTGTCGGCAAGGAAATGATGCTCAAACTCTCTTCGTAAGGGTTGATGCGGCCTCTCCTCTGAGGAATTTCCATCAAAACATTAAGAAAACCTATCAGTCGGTTTCCACAATAACGCTACACTCTATAACTAACTGTGCCTTGCTATAGAGCCTGTAGAAGCCTGATGAACCTAGCCGATATCCTCAAAGACTCAGATTACAAGCTGTCACAGTTTACGAGTGCTGAAATTGAGCAATTAGAGCAGGCAATTACCCTGAAGCCGACCAAAAACGGTGACGTTCCCTATACGGTTTGTCTGGTGCGGCAGAAGGCAATTAAGCTCACGCCAGAGGAGACGATTCGGCAGCTATACCTACAGATATTGACCGATCGCTTGCGCTATCCCCTCGATCGCATTCGCTCTTACTGTAATGCCACGGGTGCTAAAATTAGCCTCGCGCCCTCTCACCTTGACGATGAAGACGAGTATGAATTAGGTCTACACCAATTTTATGTAAAGCTGCATAGAAAACATATGGCTGAAGCCCATGCCAGACGGGGAGATCATTCTGTACAGCTTCATAGAGAATTGGTATTACCTGTTGTCAATTCCAAACACGTCCGAGAAGGCGAGGTCATTTTAACAACAAAAAATCAGAAGCAAAGTCGAAGCCTCTCATCAAAAGCGAGAGCAATCCAAACAACTGCTAGAAATTGCTAAAACAGGAGTAGAGCGGGCGATGCTCGGACGGAGCGGCTATGCCAACGAAAGCGACGAAGCGGCAGCAACAGCTTGGATTGATCAGCAGCTTGAACGTTTGAACATCAATTTAACAAAAGCGAGGATAGAGTCATGAGAAACAAAGAGTTTTATGTTGTGATCGAGCGTGATGAAGACGGAATCTATGTCGGTGAAGTTCCACAACTCAAAGCGTGCTACAGCCAAGGAGAAACTATTGATGAACTCATGAAGAATATCCGCGAGGTCATCGAAATGTGTCTTGAAGAACTCGAAGAAGAATCAACCACTGAATTTATTGGCATTCAGAAAGTGGTGATGTGATGGCAAAACTTCCAAGCCCAACGGGAAAAGAACTAATCGCCGCGCTTGAAAAGATTGGCTTCGAGATTGTGAGACAGAAAGGGAGCCATGTTCGTTTAAAGCACGAAGACGATCGCGTTGTCACAATTCCAGTCCACGCTCGTAAGACTATTGGCAAAGGACTACTCCTGAAAATTCTTAAAGATGCAGGCCTCACCAAGGATGATCTGATCAGCTTATTAGAATGATCAGCGAACTGCTAGAAGTTGCTAAAACAGGAGTAGAACGGGCGATGCTCTTACAGAGCGGCTATGCCAACGAAACCGATGAAGCGACAGCTAGAAGCATTAGGGGGCAAATTCATACCGCTATTCAGCAAACTCGCCATTGTAACGATTTGTTGGGCGCTCTTGAGCAGCGGGAATCCTAGAGCCAATCTCAAATCTAGGGGAAACTCGCCGTGGTCGCAACTCCAATTGCTCCAGTCTCGACGCAGCAGCTCAGCTTAATCTCAGTCGCCAACAGCTACCGCAACGATCCGCAGCAAAACAAGCTGGTGCAGTGGCTACAAAACTCAACGGGCACTCAAAAACAGGCCGAATTTGCGATGATGTGGCGAGACAGCACCGACCAGAGCGCCATTGATTTCGTGAATGTCTTCCGCTCCTATAAAGCGTTGCCGCACCAAAACGCTGCCCTCAGCTGGCTGGAGCGTTCTAGCCAGCCGAAAACGCTGGAAGGCTTCTTTAAACTCTGGCAAGCCTGGAGCAAGGCTGACCCCAAGCCAACAACGCTGCGCCTGAAAGTGCCCTACTACCAGCAGGTAGATAATAGATTTGAGCCGATGCGTACTTGCAATACCTCTAGCTGCGCGATGGTGGCGCGATTCCTGGGCGCGAAGATTTCGGGTGACGATGAGTATTACAAAATTGTCCGCAAATATGGCGACACGACCGACCATATGGCTCAAACCAAAGCGCTGGCTGAGCTGAAAATCAAATCAACCTGGAGCACAAGCTTAGGATTTGAAGATCTCGATCGCTCTTTAGCGGCGGGCTTGCCGATTGTGATTGGGATTCTGCATCGCGGCAGTTTGGCTTCGCCTACAGGCGGCCATATGATTGTGGTAATTGGCAAAGCTGGCGCCAAAGACTACATCTGCCACGATCCGTTTGGCAGCCTTTTGGATGCAGGTGGCGGCTATACGGGCAGCGTCAACAACGGCAATGGCGTAGTCTATACGCGAGCCGTCCTCAACCGCCGCTGGCTGCCAGAGAGCGAGCAGTCGGGCTGGGGGCGGCTGTTCCAGAAGTAGATTCAGAAAGCGGGTGAGGGGAATCGAACCCCTATTAACTGCTTGGAAGGCAGTAGTTTTACCACTAAACTACACCCGCGCTTCGAGAAGCTCAACTCAAAGTACATCTCATAGGCTAACATAATCAGCCAGAATTGGGCACTGCCACAGCGGTATTAGCATGACTGCTCGCAAAAACAGGAGTCCCAGCAGAGACTCCTGTTTTTTGCGAGCCGGGGCAGTCTCTCCGCATCTGGTTCAGCTCACGCCATCAGCTTTTGGACGATCCGCCGCATTGCTTCATTCACGTTTTCGCGGCTGTTGAAGGCCGAGATCCGGAAATAGCCTTCGCCCGCTGCGCCAAATCCGGCTCCGGGCGTGCCGACAACGTGGACGCTATGCAGCAGCTTATCGAAGAAATCCCAGCTTGAGAGTCCCTGAGGCGTTTTCACCCAGACATAGGGGGCGTTGATACCGCCATAGACTGCAATCCCGGCTGTGGTGAGCTGCTCGCGGATAATCCGAGCGTTCTCCATGTAGAAGTCAATCAGCGCCCGGATCTGCGACTTGCCCGCCTCCGAGTAAACGGCCTCTGCGCCGCGCTGCACAATATAAGACACACCGTTGAACTTGGTGGCCTGTCTACGATTCCAGAGCTGCCAAATTTGGATATCAGAGCCGTCTTTGGCTTTGGCGGTTAGCGACTTGGGAACCACCGTGAACGCGCAGCGCGTGCCCGTAAAGCCAGCATTTTTGGAAAACGAGCGGAACTCAATCGCACAATCTCTCGCACCCTCAATTTCGTAGATCGAATGCGGCAGAGCTGGATCTTGAATATAAGCTTCGTAGGCCGCATCAAAGAAAATCACCGAGCCGTTTGCTTTGGCATAGTCTACCCATGCTTTTAGATGTTCCTTCGTGGCAGTTGCACCCGTTGGATTGTTGGGGAAGCACAGGTAAATTAAGTCTACTTTTTGGCTGGGAATTTCGGCGGTGAAATCATTCTCAGCGCTAATCGGCAGGTAGACTAGCCCTGCATACTCGCCTTTTTCGTTGACCTCTCCCGTATGTCCGGCCATGACGTTCGTATCCACATAGACGGGATAGACCGGATCCGTCACCGCAATCGAGTTATTGTCGCCAAAAATATCGAGAATATTGCCGCAGTCGCACTTGGAGCCGTCTGAAATGAAAATCTCGGAGGCATCAATCTCGCAGCCGCGAGCCTGAAAGTCGTGCGCCGCAATCTTTTCGCGCAGCCAGCCAAACCCCTGCTCAGGGCCATAGCCCTGAAACGTCTCGCGGTCGCCCATTTCGTTAACCGCCTTGATCATGGCGCTGCGGCAGGCTGCGGGCAGCGGCTCAGTCACATCACCAATCCCCAGCCGAATCAGCTTGGCTTCAGGATGTTCAGCCGCAAAGGCGCTAACGCGGCGGCCAATTTCGGGAAACAGATAGCCCGCTTTGAGTTTCAGGTAGTTGTCGTTAATGGTTGCCATAGAGGATTTCCGTCGGCTAGGGGCTTACAGCCTATAGATTATGCCTGAATTTGAGCTGATATCGCAGCCCGATTCCAAACAGCCTACGAGAGCTGCGTGAACCGATAGGTGGCGATTTGCCAGGGCTGGATTGCCCCTGACTGCTCAGTGCTGGCCTGCTCCAGCAAATTCAGTCGGGTCGCGCTGGGGCTCAACATTGGCTTCAGCGTTGTGCCCAGCCCGTTTTGCCAGTTGAGCGTTGTGCCCATGCCCTGAGATTCGTAGCCGCGCAAAATCCACTGGTTTGTCCCGTCTTCAGCAGGCTTAAAGGCCGAGAGCATGAAGTTGGAGGGCAGCGACAGGAAATTGCCCACAGGCGGCAGGCTCGCAGATCCAACCCGCCTCAGCGTGGCCGGATCGAGCGTTAGGACGCGCAGAGGCTGATTGACCTCATAGCCGCGCCGGGGAGTCTGCGCCGCCTTCCAGTTGCGGTCATGCGGATAGAGGGCATAGGTGAACTGATGCTGCCCCAGATCAGAGTTAGGGTCAGGCCATTCAGAGCCGCGCAGCAGCGACAGCCGAATCTGAGCGGGTTTAGCGTCGTAGCCCTGCTTGTAGTCGCTGAGAATGCTGATGCCGTAGGAGTCATTGCTGGCGGTGTCGCTCAGGTCAGCCCAGCGCAGCGCCGAGACTTCCCACTTGGCTTTTTCGGCTTCGGTTTGGGGGCGAGTCGGGCGCTGGATCACGCCGCAGGGAATTTCGTAGCTGGCGAAATTGGCGTTGATGTTGAAGTTAAAGGCGGCTTTGACCAGCACATGCCGTTCGCGCCAGTCCACCTGAGTTTCGATTTTAAGGATCTCGCTGCCTTGATCGAGCACGTAAAGCTGATTGAACGTAGACTGGCCAATCTTGCGAATCACCCGAATCCGCGTTGTCAGACTGCCTTTGTCTTCGTAGAAAATCTGGGTTAGCTGCGAGGCAGGCAGCGGAAACTGAGCGTACTTGGGGTCGATATTCCAGGCATCCCAATATTGCCCCTGGTCGCGGAATGCCTGAAGCTGATTGCTGCTGGCGCTGAGCAAATCGCGCCGGTAGAGCTTGTCAAATAGCCCTGATAAATTCCCCGTCGCCGGATCGACCGTGACGCGCAGCCGCGTATTTTCCAGCGCAAAGCCAGAACTCGGCACAGGCGGCACTGGATTGCCGCTGCTCCTTGGCAGCAGCCAAAAGCAGCGATAGCCAATGGCTGGAATATTTTCGGCGCGGAAGAAAATCTGGCAGTAGGTTTTGCCGCCTTCGCGCCAGCAGTGCGGCTGCGAGGCAATTTCCTGGCCGTTCAAGTCGCGAATCTGCCAGAAGCAAGCGCGTTCGTCCTGAGTCTGCTGCGCCGAAACCGTCACTAGCTCTGAGCGCGGCCAGCTCAGCGGATTAAACACCGCTACCAGACGCGCCTGGGGATGCGGCGCGGGCGGCAGATTGACCTGAGCAATCAGCCCCTGCATCGCCTGCTGGCGCGTATTCCAGGCCGTATCGAGCGCCGCCTGCCAGTCGCGGTTGGCATCCACAAAGGCTTCTGGAATCGAGGTTCCCGGCAAAATATCGTGAAACTGGTTGAACAGTACTTTCTTCCAGGCCGCTTCTAGCTCGGCCTTGGGGTAAGCCGTGCCCGTGAACAATGTCCGCAGCGAGGCAAACAGCTCGGCCTCGAAGAGCGTATCTTCACAGCGGCGGTTGAACTGCTTTTGGTCGCCACGGTTGATGTAGCAGCCGCGATGGAACTCCAGATACAGCTCCGAGTCCCAAACAGGCAGGCTGGCGGTCTGCGGCAGCGACTTCAGGTAGGCTTCCGCCGAGCTGAACTGCAACCTTGGGAAAAACGGCGACTGCTGCCAGCGCCGCGCCAGCTCCAGCATGTCGCGGGTCGGGCCACCGCCGTGATCGCCCACGCCAGGCAGCCAGAGCGCGGTTGGTAGCCCTGTGTTCTGCTCCCAGTCGCAGCTGTAGCGCGCCATTTTGACGGGATCGATGCCTTCGCCAATTGGGGCTGAATGAACGCTAGTGAGCGCCGTGCCGTCTGGGGCTTGCCACTGGTGCAGCGCGTAAGGGAATTTGGTTGTATCGTTCCAGCGCAGCTTTTGGGTGACAAAAAACTCAACGCCGCCCTGCTGGAGCAGCTGCGGCAGCTGCCAGTTGAAGCCGAAGGTGTCGGGCAGCCAAGCCGCCGTGCCCGTTTTGCCAAATTTCTGCTGAAGGTAGCGCTGGCCGTAGAGCAGATGCCGCGCAATCGTCTCGCCGTTGCCCAAATTCATCTCTGGCTCAATCCAGGTGGGGCCAATCGAGACATCCCAACTGCCCGCTTTAACTTTGGCCTGAATCTGGGCAAATAAATCGGGGCGATTCTGCTCAATCCAGGCGTAGAGGGCGGGCGAGGTATGGGCAAAGGTCAGCTCTGGAAAATCTTGTTGCAGGCTGAGCACCGAGCGAAAGGTGCGTTCAGCCACCTGCCAGGTTTCGCGCACTGGCCAGAGCCAAGCCATATCCAGATGCGCATGTCCCACCAGCTGCATCTGACGTGCTTTCGGGATTGCGCCCAGCGGCTTCAACTCGTCGCGCAGCTTCACCAAGCCTCGGTCAAAGCTGGCGCGATCGGTGACGCTCAGCACCGACCAGGGCAGTTTAGCCAGTGCTGCCGCCACAGACTTGAGCTGATCGGGCGCATGGGCGTTGAGAAACTCCTGTAAAACATTCACCTCATCTGCCACAAAAGCTGGCTCAGCGGTCGGATTCACCGCCTGCGAGGCCAGCTCATACAGGCAGACTGCCCTCACCAACGCGCCGTTGGCATGCCCCGGACTTTCCAACCGCAGCAAAATATCTATCGCATTGCCAATTTTGACCGCAGGACTGAGCAGCAGACGCACGTTGTTATCAAACAGATCGCCTTCCTGCACCAGCCTACCGTTGACGTAGACCTGAGCCGCATTCGCCCACCAGTTCAGCCCCAGCCGCAGCAGCAAGCCCTGAAGGTAGTAGCCCTGCAAGTTGTGCGGCACCAGCAGCCGCTGCCCCAGCCACAGCACCTTGCGACCTTTCGGCCAGACGATTTGGTTGTTGCCATCTGGCGTAAGCTTGCCCCAGAGCTGCCAGCCCGTGGCGGCCTGTGCGGCGCTCAAATTGCCCTGGTAGCCGCGCCAGTTGGCCTGGATATCCTGCTGGTTGAGCTGACGCAGGCGGCGAATATCGCCAGAGATTTGGCTATTTACCGCCGAATTCTGGACGGTCGCATTCTGGATGGCAGAGGGAATCGCGGAGTAGGTCATATTTGTGCGGGGGATTCCGGTTAAGATCGGGGCTTAAGACTCGGAGGGCTTAAGATCGAGAAACTGAGTCTTATTATTCGCTGCGGCTGGCTTTGTCGCAACCTGATTCCCCTCTCTCACCCTGTCTGGCCTCACCATGTCTGGACGCTATCACAGCAAGCTGTTTAACTTTCTGTCGCGGCAGTCGCTGCAACTGCGCCACCAGTCGGCCAAAACCTGGCGGCAGGCCAAAGTGGCGGCGGTTTGGGGCGTGCAGATTCTGCTCTATCCGGTCTACGTCACGTTTCAGTCGGCGCGTCTGCTCAACCGCCAGCTCCAGCAAGCCGTTCGCCAAGCTGTACCTCGCCTACGCTCAGCGGCTCGCGTCCTGAGCGCTACCCCGCTGCTGCCTGCCGATGCGCCCATCCAAAATCTGCTGCAAGATCTCTCGCAGCTCGCGGTACATCTGCCGGGTGAGGCTCCGCCAGAGCTGGCGCTGGCGCTGCGGGATTCGGCCAAGCAGCCGCACCGCACTCACGCCGCAGAGCTACTGGTCGCCACCGCTCAGCTCACCGCCAGTTTGCAGGTGCGCGGACTGGCCTCAATGCTGGGCACGGGCAGCTTGGTGCTGGTGACGGCAGGCAACCAGATTCTCGATATTCTCACGCCCGTTCAGCAAACGCATCTGACGCAGCGGATGGCCTGGGAGCTAGCGGGCTATTGGCGACAGCAGCGGCGCTTTGGGCAGGTCGCTCGGACTCATGCTCAGTCTCACGCTCAGTTTCACGCTCAGTCGCTTTCTACCTACTTGCCACCCCCCAAACCTCAGCAGAACGCTCTGCCGCCGATCCGCGCTTGGCGAGGCCTGATGGCCTGGATGCAGCGCAGTGCTGTGGCTGGGGCAGCCAATCTATTTCAGGAATCCCGGCTCAGTTTGCCGCAGGCTGCATCGTCGGCCTCACTCCGCTCTGCTCAGCCCACTTGGGAAGCGGCAGAGGCGCAGTTTTACGGCTGGCTCAGAGAGACTGGCCGCAGCGCGAATCATCTGGTTTTGGCCGGCTGGCAAGCGAGCAAAACGGCCTTGACCCAACGCTCCTGGCCAGCCGGCGTCCAGCAGTTTCAGCGACAGTTGCAGCTGCTGCCTGCGGCTAGACTGCCGGAGCTTCAGCCTCAAGCCTCAGCCCCCGCCGACTGGCTGCTAGCGCTGGATCGCTGGGTGAGCCAAGTTCCAGGACTCAGAGCCGCGCCTGCTGCAACCGAGAGCCTGAATGCGGCTGAGCTTTCTTCCGTTCGCAGCAACACTGCCCTCTACGTGAGCTGGCTGAAGCGGTCGCTGCATAGCCTGCTGCCTGATCTCGCTGAAGCTGCCGCCTGGGAAGTTACCGACACCGCCGCAATGGAACTCTCGCTGAAAGGCCAGACCCAGGCCAAAAGTGATGGCTTCCAGGCGGGCGCGATCAGCGAATGGGATGCAGACTACGGCATGGCACGTCCGCTTCAGCGCCGTCAGCCTGCCGGAGTGCCGCTTACCTCACTCGATACCGCCAACTCCGAGGAAGCCGCGATGGTGCCTCAGAGCTGGATCGAAACCGAGGTTCAGCTTGTGGAATACGTCAAGCATCCGCTAGAGCAGGTCTTGGAATGGCTCGACCACGGCATGCTTTGGGTGGAGCGACGGCTCGACCAGATCTGGCAGTGGCTAACCCGTCCGATTCTGTAGCGCTCACAGATCCATCATTTTCCTGCGATCCTCGCGGCTGGCTCCCATTAAGGCATTGACCAGCGCCCCGCTGTCTAGCGTATGGCGATCGAGCAGCTCCAAAATCCGCCGAATCCGCACGACGGCTCCGCTTACTAGCCGGTCGCGCTGGAGTCGCGGCAGCAGATCGGCTGCACCCTGACAGAGCGCCCATTCCCGCTCAGACGGGCTAATTGTCTTCTGCGCCCCGTTCACCAGCACAATCTGGACTTCTGGGTAGTGGTCGCGGCACCAGCGGCAGAGTGAGTAGGCGTTGAGCGTCTGCACTCTCGTATCAATTAGCAGCAGATCAGGCAGCGGCACGCGCGCGGACTTCAAATGCTTAAAACTCTCGGCTAGATTCACATCGGGATGCTCCCAAATCACCGAGATGCCCTGAGAGCGCAAAATTGACTGCCAGATTGTGCCTTGGCGGCTCATGGGCTGAATGATCAGGATGAAGTTCACAGGATCAGCCATCGCCAGCGGTTAGAGGGGGCAGTTGAGCAACATCAGGTCGAAAATCAGGGCGTCAACTAGAATATCCAATAGAATAGCCAAATTTTTCCTCATCCGGTCAATCATCCTGAAGTTTGTGAACCTAACCCCCGATGCTCATCTCAGCTCTGCCGCTCAGCTCGCGGTGCTCAATAGTGGCGAACGGCTCGACCGCTGGCTAGCCGACCAAATCAGCGATCTGTCTCGTTCGCGTATCCAGAAGCTCATTGAGCAAGGGCAAATCCAAATCAACCAGCAGGTCTGCACCTCGCGCAAGCAGATCATGCAGGCGGGTGATCAGGTGCAGGTGACAATTCCGCCTGTCGAATCGCTTGATTTGGTTCCGGTCGCTATGCCGCTCGACATTCTCTACGAAGACGATCAGCTGTTGATTGTCAATAAACCCGTGGGGCTGGTGGTGCATCCGGCTCCTGGACATCAGCACGATACGCTGGTGAATGCGCTGCTGGCTCACTGTGAGGATCTGGCCGGGATTGGCGGCGTGGAGCGTCCGGGAATTGTGCATCGGCTCGACAAAGACACCAGCGGCGCACTCGCGATTGCCAAAACCGACCGGGCGCACCAGAATTTGCAGGCGCAGTTCAAAACTAAAACTGCTCGCCGCGTCTATTTGGCCGTGGTCTACGGCGCACCTGCTACCGCCATCGGCACGGTCGATGCCCCCGTGGGTCGTCACCTGATTGACCGCAAGAAAATGGCGGTTGTGCCGGAAGCCAAAGGCGGCAGACGTGCCGTGACGCATTGGCAAGTGGCAGAACGCCTGGGTAACTACAGCCTGATCCGGTTTGAGCTGGAAACTGGACGCACGCATCAGATCCGGGTGCATAGCGCTCACATTAACCATCCGGTGGTAGGCGATCCGGTCTATGGGGCGGGGCGTTCGGTGGGCGTGAATTTGCCGGGTCAGGCGCTCCATGCCTGGAAGCTAAGGCTCCAGCATCCGGTCACAGATCTACCAATTGAAGTGACTGCCCCTATTCCCGCGCATATTTTGACGCTGCTGGAGGTACTGCGGCGGCGGGCAGGGCTGTGAGGGGGAGTTATTGGAGACTCCGGTTAGAGTATAGAAAACTCCCAAGTTGATGCACCGGATGACAGAAACACTGTTTTTGGGTCGGACTGAGGAACAGAATCAATTTCGGCGGATGTTGGCCTCGTATCAACCGTCTGGGTGGCGGAAACATTTACCAACTTTTTCAAGACCGTTTGTGAAAGCGCAGGATGAGCAGACCTCTGTAATGTTGCTCTATGGCGAGGGCGGCATGGGTAAGTCGCGCTTGATTCGCAGGCTGCGAGCGATTGCAGATGAGCCAGCTTTGGCGAGGCAGGTGCAGCGGCTATTTTTGGACTGGGAAGAGCAGAAAGGACTGCATCCAGATTTGAAGGTGGGGCATGATTTTATTCAGCCGCAAACGGTGCTGGAAGTGCTGCATAAGGGATTGGTGAATGCGAATTGGGGTGGTTATTTTGAGGAATATCGCAGGCAGGTTGAATTGCTGAAGGCAGCAGAGGCAAAGCTGGAAAAGCAGATTCAGGCGCAGCCGGAAAATCCGCTAGTGAAGCAGGTGAGTAAGTTTGGGGCGCAGGGAATTGGCTGGATTATTCGACAGCATACGGCAGGGGTTGAGTTGGTTCCGGCGGATGCAATTGAGCTGGGGCTAAACCTGGGAGCAGAAGGGCTGTCGCAGGCGCGGCAGTTTGTGCAGCGGGCGCTCACGCCGAAAGAGTATGAGGTTTATGCTCAGCCAAATCAAAAGCTGGCAGAGGCTTTGGGCGGCGGGATTGCAGCCTTGGCAAGACAGAAACCGCTGCTGATTTTGCTGGATACCTATGAGACGGTGGATCGCCCGGAGTGTGACTATACGCTGCGTGAGGTGATGGGACGGAGCGGCAACACAATTTGGGTAATTGCAGGGCGGGCAAATTTGGCGGATAGTGAGTTGCGCGGCAAGGCGTATTTTCGCGGCTATCGGCAGAAGTTTACGGAAGATCGGCTCTATACCAAGAAACTGGCCGAGTTTAGCGCTGATCAAATTCAGGAGTATTTTGCTGGAGCTGTGCCGGAGCAGCCCCTGACACCGGAGCAGGTGGAGCAGCTGACGGAGTTTAGCTTTGGGATTCCCTTTGTGATTGCTGAGGCGGCGGCAATGTGGCGCGAGGGGAAGCCGATTGCTGAAATTGTAATGCCACCCACTAGCCAGCAGAGCGGCACGGCGCGAGAGCGGGTGATTAAGCAGACCTGCGAACGATTTTTGATGCATTGCATTGAGGCGAAAGACAGCGAGGGCGATTTGCGGGCGGTCTATGCGCTGGCGATTTTGCGGCGACCGGATGCGGAACTGTTGCAGCAGATGCTGGATGAGCCAAATTTGGATCAGGCGTTGCAGGGGTTGCGGCAGCGCTACTCGTTTATTTGGGCGGAGCAACTGAGCCTGGACAGCAAATTTACAAGGTTTCTGCGCGAATATTTGTTGAATCCGCTGCGGCGAAATGATCCGCGAGTGCAGCAGGTGAATGAGCGGGCGCTGATCTGGCTGCGGTTAAAGCTGGAGGAACGCACGCAGGATATTGCGGATCGGGGAGATTGGTATGGCGAAGAGGCGATTTCTGAAACGCTGCTGCATATTGTCAATCATGCCTTTTGGCAAAGCCCAGAGGCAGGCTGGCGAGAGCTAGTGCCTTTGTTTTTGGAAGGCTGGCAATATAGCCGCAGCTGGACGCGCAATCTGCTGGAAATGGCTGAGCTGTTTCAGCCCTGCTTTGATCGTGAAGGACAGCAGCGATTTGGCTGGATGAAGAATGCGCTGGCCGAATCGCCGGATTTGGAAGAAGTGAAAGCGCTGCTTGTTGAGCTGAAAAAACTGGCGCAGCGCAAGTGGATGGATGGAGCTGGAGCCGAAGCCCGGTGGCTAATTTTGCGATTGCAGGAGGGAAAGCTGCTGTCTCGGCAGGAGAACTATCAGCAGGCATTGCAAATCTATCTGGAGATTGAACGGCAGTTGCCTGAACAAGCGTTGAGGCTGCGAAAAAGCTTGGCTGCTGCCTTCTATAACCTCAGCAGCAAATTTATCTGGGCTGACGGTGCTTTAGATGCCGGATATTCTACCGAAGGGGAACTAGCCATTCAGAGTGCTGTTCGATTAAATGACACCCGAAGTATTCACTATTACTCCTTGGGCGCAGTTTTGAGTAAAACAGATAGAAAAGAAGAGGCGATTGCTGCATACCACAAAGCAATCGAACTTGACCCTAAATTTGCTACCCCGCACAACGGTTTAGGCAATCTATACAAAGCTCAAGGCAAGCAAGAAGAGGCGATTGCTGCATACCACAAAGTAATCGAACTTGACCCTAAATCTGCCACTCCGCACAATGCTCTAGGCAATCTGTACTCAGACCAAGGCAAGCAAGAAGAGGCGATTGCTGCATACCACAAAGCAATCGAACTTGACCCTAAATCTGCCACTCCGCACAATAACTTAGGCATTCTGTACAAAGCTCAAGGCAAGCAAGAAGAGGCGATTGCTGCATACCACAAAGCAATCGAACTTGACCCTAAATTTGCTACCCCGCACAATAACTTAGGCAATCTGTACTCAGACCAAGGCAAGCAAGAAGAGGCGATTGCTGCATACCACAAAGCAATCGAACTTGACCCTAAATCTGCCGCTCCGCACAATGCTCTAGGCAATCTGTACTCAGACCAAGGCAAGCAAGAAGAGGCGATTGCTGCATACCACAAAGCAATCGAACTTGACCCTAAATATGCCACTCCGCACAATAAC
>JAESFP010000159.1_pt1 | contig 41247 bp, 32 predicted proteins | sample 9266181 | NCBI WGS metagenome assembly JAESFP01 (sample SAMN14502547, study PRJNA617102) | algae metagenome | isolation source: Pegethrix bostrychoides GSE-TBD4-15B and co-occurring heterotrophs from... | place: USA: Grand Staircase-escalante National Monument, Utah | collected 2006-08-15 | reverse complement strand
GCTTGAAGCTATCGGGAGCGCAGTGGAAGCAAGAGAATGTGGCTCAAGTGCTCAAGCAACGATGCGCTTATCTCAATCTAGCCATTTCCTGAGTATTTATACTCATTGCCTTAATGAGATGCTCCCCTCAAGCAAGGCTATGCCACCGAACCGCAGCCGAAATTCTCAAGTATTGTTTTGATGAACTCGGCTATGAGTATCTTGTAGCAAGCTGTGACCAGCCAAACCTTGAGTCGTAGAAAGTAGCAGAAAGACTCGGCATGAGGAAAACAGGAGAAAAAATTGTGGACGGAAATTCTATTGTGTTTTTCAAAATCGATCAATGATGACCTGTCCTGTTTCGGGGCAGGTCGGGGTGGAGTCACCAGCCGCTCGCTTAAACCGGAGCCGGAGCAGAGCGAGTGATCTTTGTAAAGGTCAGCGCCTGAGCCGATCGAGGCGGTGTATGCACCACAATCATTGAGCTATCTGAATTACGGTAAGCCACCGCATCCGGCGTACGGCGAACTGAAATCTTGCCCTGGTATCGCCCCCGACGCGCTGGCAGAACTAGCAGATCAGTCGGCTTCAAAACTCTAGAAATCTGCTGGATGAGACTGCCGTTAGTGCGGGTGATGACGATTTCATCAGAGAGTTCATCGACCCAAGGGGTTGCCATTCGGGTGCGAGCACCGCTGTAGATCAGCAGCAGTTCTAGAGGCGCTTTGAGTTCTTCAGCCAGCCGCTGCGCCAGCATTAGAGCTAGCTCATCTGCATCCAGCAGCTGCCGCGTTGCCGGAATCGCCAGCACGATCCGATCCATCATACTGGCTGGCTTGGGAAAGCGAGCAACCAAGACTGGCACTGTCGCTTGCTGCAAAATGCTGTCGATCACGTTGCCGAACAAGCCGCTCCTGTTGGAGGTTTGTCCTTTCCAACCGCAGATAATCAGGCTAGCCTGATGCTCGGTTGCAGCGCGCAATACGCCCTTTTCAATGCTGTGATCAACACGCGCCACAGTCGAGACATCCACCACCGCAGCATGAGCCAAATTTTCAGCGATAGAGAGCAACCGCTGCTGATGGGTTTGCTGCTGCTCCGAGATCTTGCCTTGGCGATCGGTGAGCACATGCAGCGGCAGCAACGTTCCCTCTAGCCGCTTGGAGAGCAAAATTGCCAGATTGAGCAGGCTGGTTTCGGTATCAGGGTTGGAAACCGGCACCAGAATCCGCTTGCCCCAGTCTAGGCTCAAATCGCTGGGGGCAGCTTCACCGGGTTCTATGCGGCTTCCCCAGCGCTCGGTAACCCAGGGTGACAAAATACAGCTCACCAAAATCATTGCAATAATGCCGTTGACAGTCGCCTCATCGACAATTTTGAGGTTGAAGGCCACCGTGATCGCAGCCAACGTGGAAGCAGCCTGCGCCATCGAGAGGCCAAAAACAGTCATAGAGCTGGCAAACGGCCAGCGGAAGATTTGGCCTGTACCCCAAGCTGCCAGAAATTTGCTCAGCAGCTCAGCCAGAATAATCACCGCCGCGACCAGCAAAGTTTTTGGCTCTTTGAAGATAATCAGCGGATCGATCAGCATCCCCACTGAAATCAAGAAGAAGGGTACAAACAAAGTATTGCCAATGAACTGAATCCGGTTCATCAGCGGACTTAGCGCTGGAATTTGCTGGGTAATCGCTACGCCCACTAAGAATGCTCCCACAATGGGCTCAATTTCAATCAAGCCTGCAATATAAGAGACAACAAAGAGTGCTACCAGCACAAATACGAATTCAGCGTTTTCATCATGACCAAATTTCAAGAAAAACCAGCGGCCTAGTCGGGGGAGTCCCCAAAGCGTCATGACGGTGAAAACAATCAGCGACGGGATCAAAAATAGCCAAAAGCTAAGCGTCAGTGCGCCTGCCTGCGCCTTGACCACCACTGCCAGCACCAGCAGCGCCAGCACATTGGTAATGAGCGTCCCGCCCAGCGTCGCCGTAATCGGAGCGGCTTTCATAATGCCCAGTCGATTCAGCACAGGCAGGGCGAGCAGCGTATGCGATGCTAAACAGGAGGCGACCAGTACAGCAGCTAGCCAGCCATAGCCAACCAGCAGCATTGCCGCAACACCCAGCGCCATCGGCACGAGAAAGGTAAGCATCCCGAAGCTCAGCGCCGCCCCCGCATTTTTTTTGAGATCATCCAGGCTAGTTTCTAGCCCTCCCAAAAACATCAGGAACAGTAACCCCACTGTCCCCAGCAGCACGATGGTCTGATCGCGCTCCAGCAGCCCCAGCCCATGCGGGCCAATCGCCACCCCGGCCAAAATCAGCCCAACAATTCCGGGTAAGCCCAGCCGTTCAAACAGCAAGGGCGCAATGAGCATCACGCCAACCAGCACCAAAAACATCGTGACCGGATCGGTAATTGGCTGCTGACTCAAAATAGGGAAGGCTGCAAGAGAGACCTGTGTGGTTAACCAATCAACCGATAGGAAAATTGAAAATACACCTGATAAAATTTCTGAAGAGACGCTCAGAGACATGCAACCCAACTCCTCTGCCTTCAAGAGCAATATTAACGAATCCCAAACAATCACAAGTAGACAATCCCAAACAAACAATCCCAAACAAACAATCCCAAACAAAATGCTCCCTAAAAAGCCCGTGGTAGCTAAACCACAGGCTTCTATCTTCAAGCTGTTCAATCTTCAAGCTATCTGATCAACAAAAGCTAACCTTAAATCGCGCTGCGGCGAGAGAGCGCATAGTAGATAAACAGCGCGACGATTGCGCCCAACACGGCAACCACGATCCCGCCAATGCTCAAGCCAGCACCTGCTGAGGTTAGCGCAATAGTACCTGTTGTCAGAAGATTATACAGGCTACCGCCCACAAATGCACCAATAACACCCAAGACCAATGTTCCCAAGATGCCGCCGCTCTGATGGCCGGGATAGATCGCCTTAGCAATCGCACCTGCAATTAAACCCAGGATAAGCCAAGCTAAAATATTCATGTCCGTTCCCCGCTGAATGTTTTTACGAATCTGCACATAGATTATCAGTACATTCAGGATCAGGGCACCTACCTGAAGCATGACAAGAGCCGCCGCTCAGCTACGTCTAAAGGTAGAATGCTCAGCAGATGGAGTCATAAAAGTTGCGATAATCTCAGCGTGAACTATTGGCGTGAACTATTGGAGTAAACTATGCAGCCACCTCATCCCGCAGCCCCCCCACTCCGGCGCGTTCTGGCCAGCTTGCGGGCTTATCCAGGGCTAGCAACTGGAGCACTGGTCAGCTCGCTGCTGCTCACGGCGGCCTATGCCGTCACGCCGCAGCTGTTTCGCTGGGGAATCGACGAGGGGATTGCCCGCCAAAATCTGCGCGTCGTCTGGCAGAGCGCTGGGGCGATGGTGCTGGCGGCGGTTGGGCGGGGGCTGTTTAACTTTGGCCAGAGCTTTTGGGCGGAGGCAGCTTCGCAGGGCGTGGCCTACGATCTGCGGAATCGGATCTTTCGCAAGATTCAGAACCTCAGCTTTAGCTACCATGACCAGGCGCAGACTTCGCAGTTGCTCACCCGCATGACCAACGACATTGAGCAAATTCGCAGCTTCCTCAGCACCAGTCTGGTTCAGGTGATCAGCGCCAGCGTCACGCTTGTCAGCATCGCAGTTGTGCTGCTGCTCATGAACTGGCGGCTTGCCCTGATCACGCTCACCGTTGTGCCCATGGCTGGCTGGCTGATGGCTCGCTTTTTGCAGCGCAACAACGCCATTTTTCGGCGGGTGCAGGAGGAGCTAGGCAACCTAAACGCCGTCCTGCAAGAGAATCTCATTGGCGTGCGGGTTGTCAAAGCCTTTGTGCAGGAGTCTAACCAGACGAGCCGCTATGCCAACCTTAACGAACAGTTGAGGCAAAGCAGTATGCAGACGATTCGCGCCATTCGTAATACGTTCCCGTTTATATTCCTGCTCAGCAATCTGGTAACGGTTGTGGTCGTGGGCTATGGCGGTGCAGAAGTGATTGGCGGTGAGTTTTCAGTCGGCGAACTGCTAGCCTTCAACTCCTATCTGCTGCTAATTCTCCAGCCCATTCTGCTGATTGGCTTTGCCGCTCCCGCCATTGCTCAAGCTGCCGCCTCAGCCGAGCGGATCTACGAAGTGGTGGATGCGACAATCGAAATCTGCGACAGCCCCACTGCCGTCCCTTTTGAGACCTGCGGCGGCAGAATCACCTTTGAAAACGTTTCGTTTCGCTATCCCGGCGCTACTGAGGCAGCACTGCAAAATATTTCATTTGAGACGAAGCCAAACGAGCTGATTGCAATTCTGGGGATGACGGGTTCGGGCAAGAGCACGATCGTGAACCTGCTGCCCCGGTTTTATGACGTTACAGCAGGCGCGGTTAGAATCGACGGGCGCGATGTGCGTGACTTTACGCTGGCCAGTCTGCGAACCAAAATTGGCATTGTTTTTCAGGAAACGACGCTGTTTTCAGGCAGCCTGCGCGATAATATTGCCTATGCAAACCCTACGGCTCAGCTCGACGAGATTATTCAGGTTGCCCAAACAGCGCAGATCCACGATTTTATCATGGGGCTGCCAGAGGGTTACGATACTGAGGTTGGTGAACGGGGGATCGGGCTGTCGGGCGGTCAAAAGCAGCGAATTGCTATTGCTCGTACCTTGCTCACTAACGCCAGCATTTTGATCCTAGATGACAGTACCTCGGCGATTGATGCCCAGACTGCGGCTCAGATCCAGAATGCGCTGGATCTGCTGATGCAACAGAAAACTTGCACGTCGTTTGTGATCGCTCAGCGAATCAGCACAGTTAAAAATGCCGACCGAATTTTGCTGATTGAGCAAGGTCGCCTAGTGGCACAGGGGACGCATGAGCATCTGATGCAAACTAGCCCGCTCTACGAATCCATTTTAGAGTCGCAGATCAAACAGCCTGCGGAAAGCCTCAAATGACGAGGGCGGCAAAGAGTGAGCCAAAAGAGTGAGCCAGAGAATATGGGCGATAGATTGGCAGGGGGTATGCAACAGTAGCGAGGCGCATCGTCCCCTTCCCCTAGCCCCTCCCCCCTACTCCTACGGTGTACACACAAGTATTGTCAGCCCCCTCAATCCCCCAATTCTGGGGGACTTTGAGCCGGAAATGGTTCGGAAAGTCCCCCAGAATATAGCCTGCGGCATTCAAGAAAGGGAGGGCTGAAAAGCTTTGAACGATAGCGAATCTGACTTGTCTGTACACCGTAGGGGTAAGGCCGGGGAAGAGGGCGATATATCTCGCAACAATACATTGACTTGATATATCCCACAGACGACCAAGATTATCTAACAGCCATCAACTTAATCAAAGTGTCGGTGCTCACAATGGCAAGTTGACCGACCACAATCACATTAATCGGCTATGCAATGGTAAATTGACCCGCCACAGTCGCATTGTTCACTCAGACAACGGCAATGCGGCAGGTCACAATTGCAATGATTGCTCATGCAGTGAAGTTTTGAGGGGGCAAAGGTCAATCCCCAGCCCCGCCATCAACGCCTACCGCATCAGCAGCGTCATGTATTGGCCGGGAGCGAGCGGAGCTGGAATCAGCGGGCTAAACTGGCTGCGGTCGGTGATTACTTTTTTGACGTAGAACTCGTTGATGATGTGAATCACCTGCTCGCGGCTGCCCACCACCCAGATTTGTGGCAAATCGCCACGCGGAGACTGCAACAGTTCGTTGAACTCTGATGACATGATAGATTCCTCTATTGGGTTTGAAGGGCTTAAGGCAGCGGTATAACCCAACCACGTATGAACAAGGTGTGCGAAAATCAGCACAGCCTAGCGCCCCGCGACGAACGGAGCCTTAGGTTAGCTGGCTAGTTGTGGTGGTACACTTCTAGTCAGCGACCTCGCCTCAAGCCCAGATTTTACTGGGAATGGAATTGACCAGTTTGAAAAGCATACGGCACAGAGCAGGATTTGCACAAGCCCAAACTCAGAAAATCTTCAGCCCGCCGCGTTAGTCTTCCGGCAGTTCCCCAAACCGAGCGCGATATTGTGCCAGCAAATCCTCTGCCTGCTGCCGCTGTTGCTCTGCCTGTTGCTGCTGTTGCTCTGCCTGCTGCCGCTGCTGCTCTGCCTGGTGAGCTGATTCAGTAGGGCTGAGCACCAGTTCACCTGTGGCTGTAAAAAAGCGGAGCTGCTGGCCTTGCACTCCCAGAAATAGCTGAAGCTGGTGGCTCCACAGCCAGCCCTGCTCGTTGGCAACCAGCGGTTGATATTCGCCGTCTACCAAATGAAAGCCAGCGAACTCCAAACTATCGGGGTCAAACCAGAAGTAATCGGGCGTGCGGAACGTATCCTGATAGATCTGCTTTTTGAGTCCTCGATCTGTTTTGGCAGTCGTATCTGAGAGGACTTCCACAATCACATTGGGATATTTGCCGTCTTCTTCCCAAACCACCCAGCTTTTGCGCGGCTTCCATTCAGTATTCAGCACCACAAACAGATCGGGGCCTCTAAAGTCTTCTGACTTGCGTTGGTTGGGGCTGTAGTAGACGGTGAGATTGCCTGCCGCAAAATAGTCAGTTCGCTCGCGCCAGTGCCACTCTAGGCAGGTGAGCAGCAAGATCAACTGACGCAGGTGCAGATAGGTTTCCAAGGGAGGTTCGTTGCTGTAAAGGTCGCCGGGTGGGAAAGTAATCTCTGGCTGAGCTAATTCCGGCTGAGCTAATTCTGGCTGAGCCTCAGCCAACGGCGCGACTGGCTCCTGTTGATTAGCAATTTCTTTGGCAATCATGCGACAAACCAATTCAGGACAGTACAGCTATTCTACTCGATCTGGTCTAGTCGATCTGACCATCGCCTTTTGCCATGCTACTGAACGCTACTGCCCAACTGAAGCGCATAGAGATTGGCATAAAGCCCCTGGAGCGCCATGAGCTGCTGATGCGTACCGCACTCGGCAATTTGGCCTTGCTGAATCACCAGCACCTGATCCGCCTGAGTCACGGTGCTGAGCCGATGCGCGATCACAAAGCTCGTGCGGTTTTTCAGCAGCTTGGCAATCGCCGCCTGCACCAAGCCTTCCGTTCGCGTGTCAATACTGCTCGTCGCCTCATCCAAAATCAAAATACGCGGATTGATCAGCACCGCCCGCGCAATGCTAATCAGCTGGCGCTGCCCCTGACTCAGCGGCGCACCCCGTTCGCCCAGCTGCGTGCTGTAGCCCTGCGGCAGCGAGGTAATAAATTCATGCACGTTAGCAAGCTGCGCGGCGGCCTCAATCTCAGCCTGCGGCGTACCCGGCAAGCCAAAGGCAATATTTTCAGCCACCGTGCCGCTGAACAGCAGATTATCTTGCAGCACAATCCCAATCTGACGGCGTAGACTCGCCTGCGTGACGCTGCGGATATCAATTCCGTCAATCAAAACCGCCCCCGCCGTCACGTCATAAAAACGCAAAATTAGGTTAATAATCGTGCTTTTCCCGGCTCCCGTTGGCCCCACCAGCGCGACCATCTGACCGGGCTGAGCCAGCAAATCTATGCCGTTGAGGACACGCTGATTGGCAGAATAGCCAAACTCCACCTGCCGGAATGCCACCTCGCCGCGAATCGGCGGCATCTCGGTCGCGGCGGCAGCATCCTGGAGCGTCACGGGTTCATCCAGCAGCAGAAAAATCCGCTCCAGCCCTGCCAAAGCCGACTGCGCCTGCGTATAAAACTGGCTAAGGATTTGAATCGGGCGGAAGAACAGCTGCACATAGAGCAAGAACGCCGTGACGACTCCCACCGTAATCTGTCCGGTGACCGCTAGATAGCCACCATAAGCCAACACCGCCGCCGTGGCCAGCGTGTTCAGAAAATCAATCGAGGGCAGGAAGGCTGCGGTAATCGCCACCGCCTGCACGTTGGCATCCCGATTGGCAGCATTCAGCGAATCAAACTCGGCAATATTCAGCTGCACCCGATTAAACGCCTGCGCTTCCCGGACGCTGCTAATATCTTCTTCAAGGCGGCTAGAGAGTTCGCCAATTGTCTGGCGCGTCACCCGAAACCGCGACCTCGCCCAGCGCGCAAACAGCCCGGTTGTAAAAATCATTAGCGGCACCACCAGATTGCTGAGCAGCCCCAGCCGCAGGTCAATCGAGAGCATGGCAATCACGATACCGACTAGGCTAAACAGGTTGCCCAACATCTGCGCCACCGTCTGCCCAAAGGCTTGATTGACGGTGTTCACGTCATTCAGCAGCCGGCTCATCAAATCCCCCGTCTCGCTGCGGTCAAAAAAGCTAATCGGCAGGCTTTGAATTTTGGTGAAAATATCCTGTCGCAGATTGGCCAGCAGCCGCTGCATAATCCAGCCGACCCGCAAAATCTGCCCCCGAATCGCCGTCACGCCCAGCAGATAGATCCCCGCCAAACCGCTGAGCATCCCAATCAAGCCACGCAGATTACCCGGCACAATCAGGTGATCAATCGACCAGCCAATCAAAAACGGCCCGATCGCCTGAGTTGTGCCGCCAATGGCTACCAGCATCAGCGCCGCTGGCAGCTCAGCCCGGTAGGGACGCAGATACTGCAAAAACCGCCTCAGTGTCGAAATCTGCTGCCCCGACTTTTGCTCAGATGCGATTACTGGCGCTGTGCTTCTCATGCCGCTTCATCCAAAACGCTTCCGCAATCGTAACGTTAAAGGGGTGGGCGCTGTGAGCAGCGGTAGCAGCAGCAGCTTGGGCAGGCGATCAAGTGCAATTGATCACTCTGACAGCTCGTCAACATCTGTGTAATATATCTATATATCATCTGTAAATGTCTAGGGACTTCTGTCTGTGGGTAGAGCTAGAGCTTGGCTAAAAGCAGATTTGCTACCAAACCTGCCGAAACTTGCCCAAACCTGACAAATCGCCGCTAAAGCTGTTGATTAGCCGTTGGATTGTGGGAGCTGTTGATGCCGTTGAATCCGTATATTCCGCATGGGCACTGTTACCTTTGGCAAACGCCCCTAGTCGGTCTGCATTTAGCCAGCGATGCCCTGATTGCCATCGCCTACTTCTCGATTCCGATGCTGCTGCTCTACTTCGCCCAACAGCGTCAGGATCTACATCTCTCGAAAGTATTCCTGCTCTTCAGCGCCTTTATTGTTTTCTGTGGAGTGGGGCACCTGCTGGATATTTGGACGCTTTGGTATCCCGCCTACTGGCTGGCGGGTCTTGAAAAGGCAATGACCGCCGGGGTTTCGCTCTATACGGCTTGGCAGCTCATCGAGCTATTGCCGCAGTTTTTGGCGCTGCGCTCCCCCGCAGTGCTGGAGCGGATCAATCAGGATTTGGAGCGGCAGATTCAGACCTTGCGCCATACCGATGAGCTGACGAGAGCCAAGGAAGCTGCCGATGCCGCCAATCAGGCCAAGAGCGAATTTTTAGCCAATATGAGCCATGAGTTTCGCACGCCGCTCAACGCCATCTCTGGATTTACGCAGCTGCTTCAGCTCGATCAGCTCAGCGATGACCATCAGCAGTATGTCGAAATTATTGCCCAGAGCAGCGACCAATTGCTGAAGCTCGTCAATGATGTTTTGGAAATATCCAAAATCGAGGCGGGAAAAGCCACGCTGTTTGAAACGGTTTTCAGCCTGCATAACCTGCTCAACAGCATCCAGGCCATGCTGGGACTGAGAGCTGCTGCCAAAAGTCTAGATCTAGTGATTGAATATTGCTCGGATTTACCTGAGTACATTAGAGCAGACGAAAGTAAGCTGCGGCAGATATTGCTCAATCTCTTGAGCAACGCCGTCAAGTTTACCGACTGCGGCCAGATTAATCTGCGTGTTTCTGCTCCCGCTGCTTGCGCTGCCTTCAGCACCTCAAGCCACAGAGCCTCCGCGCTGCTCAGTTTTGAGGTGGCCGATACAGGCAGCGGCATTGCCCCAGAGGAGCTAGACAAGCTATTTGAGGCGTTTCAGCAGACCGAAACAGGCAGACAGGCGCAGGAAGGCACAGGGCTAGGGCTGCGAATTAGCCGTCGCTTTGTCGAGCTGATGGGCGGTGAGATCAGCGTTGCGAGTCAGGTGAATCAAGGCAGCTGCTTTAGCTTTCAGATTCCCGTTGGGCTGACTCAAGATGCTGAACCTACCAGCGCCAGAGCTGCCGATTCCAATCTAGCTGCGCTGATTCCCAATGCTCCCGATCACCGCATTCTGATTGCTGAAGATAACGCTGAAAACCAGATGCTCTTGAGTCGGCTGCTGCAAAAACGGGGGTTTGCGGTTCAAGCCGTCGAGAATGGGCAGGAGGCGCTAGCCCTCTGGCAGCAGTGGCAGCCTGACCTGATTTTGATGGATGTGCGGATGCCTGTGCTGAATGGCTACGAGGCCACCCGCAGCATTCGCGCTAGGGAGCAGTCACTCTGCCCGCCACGGAGAACGGCCACCAAAGTGATTGCGCTGACGGCAAACGCCTTTTCTGAAGACCAGCAAGACAGCGTCAAAGCTGGATGCGACGGCTTTCTGACGAAGCCGTTTCGCCAAGAAAAGCTGCTAGAGCTGGTGTTCCAGCAGCTCGATATCGAGCTACCGCCCGCTGTCTTGTCCACTCTCTCGCCGACTATCTCGCCTGCTTCGCCCAGATATTTGCCGCCCCTAGTCGATCTGTCCGTCCAGCCAGAGCTGCTGCAAATGCTGCCTGCTGGCTGGCTAGAGCAGTTCCATAGCGCCGTTGAGCAGTGCGATGAGCGGGCAAGCCGCAAACTGATTGACCAGATTGCCACCGAGCAGCCAACGCTGAGCGCTGCTTTGAGTCAGCTGGTGGACAACTATCGCTTTGACCAGCTGATCCAGCTCAGTCAGCCGCTGACATCGGCGAGCTAAATTCAGGCAGGCACAACCAGAAACGAAACTTCTATACCACCGTAAAATGTCTCCAGCTGAAGATTTCCCTGCGGATCTACCGCCTGTCCCTGCCCGTTAAAAATGCGAGCCAGCCGAAAGCGATGATAGTTGCCTAACAGCTGCGGCAGCGTCACGTACTGCACTTCTCCACCCTGATACAGCGCTTGATCCAGCTCTGGCAGGCTATACCAGGGACATTTCATCAGCTCGTGATGGGCATTGTGATAGCCAAAGTTAAGGAACAGCAAGTTCAGCCATTGGTGGCGCTTGGAGAGCAAATTTGAAAACGTGTTGGCCTGCTCGTGAGCGTGATCGCGTTTGGGCAAGGTCGCGCCGACTGGAAATACTTCGTAGGTATGCTGGAAGGCATCCAGAAATCGCAGCAGGTGAATCATGCCGATATAGGACAAGAAGTAGAGCAGCAGCGCCTTGGGAGTCAGATAGGTCAGCAGTCCGAACAATAGCCCCCGCCCGCTCAGCAGCAGCACAACCCGCAGTCGCTCATCTCGCCGTTCGGGACTGAAAAAGGGAGCCAGAATTGCCCGCAGCCGCAGCAGAAAAGCCAGCGCCGGAAAGTAGAGCCATTCTAGCCCCAGCAGGATCCAGCGAAGCGGCGGCGGCAAAGCCTGCAAAAATGCCGCCAGATCGAATCGGTAGTAGTCTACTCGATTCACATGATGGGCAATATGCATCTTCATCAGTTCCTGAAAGCGTCCATAGCAGCCCCCGTTCAGAAACAGCATCAGGTTTCCACCTCTGGCATTTGCTGAGAGACTGTCAAAAATGGTGCCGTGCATGAACTCATGGGATAGATAGGCTGAAATCACCAGGCTGTGGGTGAGCAGCAGAACACCTAAACCGTTCAGCCAAACGTTCGCATCCAGAATTAGCCAGATTCCCAGCGCATATCCGCCGACAGCATAGCCAATCGCCAGACTGTTCCACAGTGGCTGTTTGTCATGCAGAAAGTGGTTCAGGTCAGGTGCAGTCGTCATGGGCAGTAAAATATTCAGTCGCTCACTTTGATCAAATAGCCGGATCAAACAGCTGTTTGCCAAAGTCGCCTTAATAAATCGGTTGTCTTGAATACTAAAGTGTATTAAAAAAGTGTCTTGAAAAATTGTATTGAAAACGACTATTTCCTGAAAATCAGACGCGCTCCCAGCGAAACTTGCGCTCAGACTCTTGAATCGGCAGATCGTTAATGCTGGCAAACCGCCGCATCATCAGGCCGTTCTCGGCAAACTCCCAGTTCTCGTTGCCGTAAGCACGAGACCAGCATCCAGCCTCGTCATGCCATTCATATTCAAAGCGCACCGCAATTCGATGATCCATAAAGCACCAAAGCTCCTTCTTGAGGCGGTAGTCCAGCTCTTTAGCCCACTTGCGCTTCAAAAACTCTCTAATGGCATCTCGCCCGCTAAAAAACTCAGTGCGATTTCGCCATTCAGAATCTTCGGTATAGGCTAAAGCAACCCGCTCCGGGTCGCGCGTATTCCAAGCATCTTCAGCCGCCTGCACTTTGGCTTTGGCAGTCTCTAGCGTAAATGGCGGCAGAGGTGGTTTCGAGTTGCTTGTTTGCTCAACGCTGATGCTATTAGCCATAGGTTAGCTCTGAATAAAGTTCACGTTTTAGATGAGTGAGACCCTAAAGCCAGCGAGTCAGCACCGCTGCGCTATTTGAAATCACTTGCCAAAGTCCGATGAAGGCCAAAACTTTGGTAATAAAAGGTATCCAGGCTGTTCTCACTTCAGGTTTAGTCAATGAATTGCGGCATTTCATCTGTGATGCTCCAGGCTACCATTTTTTGTAGGGTAAAAACTTGCCGTTCATGATCACCTTGACCCGATCGCCCTTCGGATCAGCTTCTTTTTCAATCTCTAATGTGAAGTCAATCGCGCTCATGATTCCATCCCCAAATTTTTCATGAATTACCTCCTTCATCGGCATCCCGTAGACCTGCATAATTTCATAGAAGCGGTAGATCAGCGGATCGGTGGGCACAATCGGGCCTAGTCCTTTGACAGGATAGGAGGTTAATTCAGGCAGCAGGTCTTCGCTCAATCCTAAAGCATGGAGCAGTTTGCTGGCCTCATCTTCTGAAGCACTTGCCTGACGATAAATCACAGCGGCAATCCAAACTTCGTCTCGATCAAGCGCGGCTTCCAGGTCTGTAAAGGACACACCTTTTGCTTTTTTGGCTTCCAGAAGTTTTGTCGTGATTGCGGAAATTTCAGCGTTTGACATCATGTTCTCCAGACTTGATTAATAGACTTGATTACTATCAGTTTGCGTGACTTGATCACACAGGGGTCAGGGGCGAATCCGGGATTCTTCCACCGCGCGTGTTTCATAGGAAAGGTGCTGTTCCATCGCCGTTTTTAGCCTGTGGTAGTCGGGGTATTGGTCGAGCGTCTCACGTCGGCGCGGACGGGGAAACGGCACGTCCAGCACTTGAGCAATTTGGGCAGCAGGGCCGCGTGTCATCATCACAATTTGGTCAGAGAGCAGCAGCGCCTCCTCAATGCTGTGGGTAATCAAAATCACAGTTTTGCGTTCTTGCTCCCAGATGCGTTCAACTTCGTCTTGCAGGAAGCCCCGGGTCAGGGCATCCAACGCCCCAAACGGCTCATCCATTAGCAAAATCTGAGGGTTAATCGCCAGCGCTCGCGCAATCCCAACTCGCTGTTTCATGCCGCCAGAGAGTTCGTGCGGATGTTTGGTTTCAGCACCTCTTAAACCCACTAAGCCAATATAGTCCTGCATGATCGACTTTTGCTCAGCAATCGGCATCGTCGGATAAACCGTCTCAACCGCAAACCGAATGTTTTCAGCTACCGTCATCCAGGGCATCAAGGCATAGTTCTGAAATACAACGCCGCGATCTGGGCCAGGAGCCGTAACCGATTGACCATTGATGCTGACGCTGCCCGTCGTGGGCTGAGACAAACCCGCAATGATATTGAGCAGCGTTGACTTGCCACAGCCGGATGGCCCAATAATTGAAACAAATCTGTTGGGAGCAACCTCTAGATTGATATTGGAGATCGCCATGAACTCTTTCGAGGTGCGCCGCAACAGTCGATCAGTCCAGCTATTTCGACCGGGAAATAGCTTTGAGATGTTATTCAGAGATAAATGAGCTGCTGCTGGCGCGGATGTTTCAGGAGAAAGCATAGTTTTAGAGGATTGCATCGCTAAGACCTCTGTCCAAATGAGACCCAATTTTGCAGTAGACCAAATAAGCGATCCATGATCAGTCCCACCAAACCTACCACGAGGATAGCGGTAATAATGCTGGTGATTTTCAGATTATTCCACTCATTCCAGACGAAGTAGCCAATGCCGCCGCTCAGCAAGATTTCAGCAGCAACAATCACCAGCCAAGCAATGCCAAGACTGATCCGCAGACCCGCCACAATGTTGGGAGCAGCGGCAGGCAGAATCACTTTTGTAATAGTGCGCCAACGCGAAGCGCCCAGCGTTCGAGCCACATTCAGATAGGTGACGTCAACGTTGCTCACTCCAAATTTAGTATTGATTAAGGTCGGCCAAATGCTGGTAATGGCAATCACAAACAGCGCTGTTTTCTCAGAGTCTCGCATCAGCGCTAGCCCCAAGGGCAGCCATGCTAACGGAGAAACCGGACGCAGAATCTGGATAAAGGGATCGACTGCTTTAGAGACGACCTCAGATAAGCCGATCAGAATGCCTAGCGGGATGGCGATCGCAGAGCCAATTAAAAAGCCGGTTAATACACGCCGTAAGCTAGTTAACAGCAGCAGGCCAATCCCCTGATCGTTTGGGCCATTATCAAAAAAGGGATCGGACATCCAGAACCAGAAATCCTGGATAGTCTGACTGGCCGAAGGCATAATCGGCAAGAAGATCTTCAGGGTTGCCCCTAGCTCCCACAGCCCTAGAAATACTAGCAGAATGGCGATAAATAGCAGAAATGCCTGCTGGTCTGGATTGAGAATTGGCTTTGGCTGAGCTGTCGTAGCCCGTAGCGCCTGGTTTGTCATGGCTTAAACCTGAAACTTTTGGATCTGCTGATCGACGTAGGCCGCTGGATTTTTGGGATCAAAGCTGTCGTACTTGAGCGTCTCAGTTTTTTCCGTTTCGGCAGCTGGCGTTTGGCCTAGCTCTTTCTGGAGTTCTGCTGAAACGTCGGTGAGAAAAATTTCCTGAGCAATTTTGTCGTAGTTGGCTTTGTCTTTAGGCATCAAATCCCAGCGCACGAGCTGTGAAGAAATCCACTTGGCGTAGCTCTTCCAGGGATAAGGGTCAAAGCCAATTCGATCCGGCACATTTTGGGTATTGCCCAGGCCATCCTCAAACTTGCCCGTCAAGACCGCTTCGACCACAGGTAAAGGCTGGTTCAGATACTTGCGCTCAATCAAAGCTTTGGCAACTTCCGGTCGATTGGCTGGCAGATTGGCATAGGCGGCAGCATCCACAATCGCCTTGTTGACGGCGCGGAAGGTGTTGGGGTTGGCATCAATCCAGGTCTGGCTGGCAGCAAAGGCACAGCAGGGATGCCCGTCCCAGAGATCTTTTGTCAGCAGGTGAATGAAACCGACCTCTTCAAACACAGCGCGCTGGTTAAACGGATCGGGCATCAGCATCGCGTCAATATCGCCTGCTGCCATTTTGGCGACGCTGTCGGGCGGCGGGACAGAGGAAATCTGCACGTCTTTATCGGGATCCAGCCCATCTGCCGCCAGATAGTAGCGCAGCAGCATATTGTGCATTGAGTAGGGAAATGGCACGCCGATCTTGAAGCCCTTAAAGTCCTTGGCTGTTTTCACCGTATCTTTGTGCTTCATCGCCACGGCAATCGCCTGCCCGTTGATGTTTTCAATGCTGGCTAGCTTGATGGGGAATGCCGCAGAGCCGAGTCCCAGGGTAATTGCAATCGGCATTGGCGAGAGCATGTGATAGGCATCTAGCTCTCCGGCAATTGCCGAATCCCTAACGGCTGCCCAGTTGGGCATCTTTTTAACGCTGACGTTTAAGCCATACTTGCTGTAAAAGCCCAATGGCTCAGACATCACAATCGGCGTGGCGCAGGTAATCGGAATAAAGCCAATCGTCAGATCTGTTTTCTCCAAGTTGGCCGGGGCCGCAGCAGGCGATTCGGCCACAGATTGGTTAGACTGCTGACCACAGCTTGCTGCCGCCACCAGCGCTGCCGCGACCACGACGCGCCTTAAGAATTCTCGGCGGCTAAACTCGCTGTTGCGGATCGTATTACTAAAAAACTCGGTTGCATTCACGCCAAATGCAGCGGCAAATACCTGATCGAGTCCGCCCGCTTCTTGAATCAGCGCTTGGCAAAAGTTCTCTCGTTCAGGGTTGCCGCCGCCCACCTGACGCAGCAGCAATGCTTCCTTCATCTCCAGCTCTGTCAGCCTTTGAGCCATTTCCAGCGTTTCAGGCTGATACAAACCCATCCGGATCAGGTCGTTGATTAACGCTGCGGGTTCCTGCGGCATTCCCTCAGCAGCCTGCCAGTGATCCTGGGGAAAATGAGTGCCGCCACAGGGACAGCGACTTAGCTCGACCTGACGCTGGGATTGCAGATTTGCTGATACCATGAGCCGCTCCCGCTGAGATTACAGCTTGTCTCGATTGCTTTGCACAATATCAGAACATCACCAGCGAGCGCATTGGACTCAATTTTGCAACAGTAGGAGTTTCTTTCGCTGTCTCTTAAGCCGAGTGCAGACGCAGAGAATTGCGCCAGGACTGAGGCGGATGGCCGTGCTGCTGCCGGAATTGTCGAGTGAAGTAAGCTACATCGGCATAGCCAATCGCGGCTGCAATTTGCCGGATGGGTTGGTCAGTCTGGCGCAGCAACAGTCGAGCCTCCGACATCCGCCGTTCTGTAATCCAGCGCTTGATGCTGTATCCGGTTAGCTCTTGCGTCAGGTTGGTCAAATAGGCCGGGGAATAACCTGCCGCTTGCGCGACATCGCCCAGGCTAATCGGCTGGTGATAGTTTGCTTCAATAAAGGTAAACACGGAAGCCAGTCGCGGGCTAGGCGGAAAAATGCCCCCCTCCGCTGAGCTAGCTTCTGGCGGATGAGGCTTGGACGCACTGCCTCGCAGTTGGGCTTGCCGCGTCAGCCGGGTCGTCACAGCACTCAAAAACTGCTCGACGCTACAGGGCTTGGTCAAATAGTCATCTGCTCCCATTTCCATCCCCTGACGCAGATCTGGCATGGTCACTTTGGCCGTCAAAAAAATAAACGGAATGGCAACCGTGGTGCGCTGACGACGCATGGCTGAGAGCACGCTATATCCGTTCATGTCGGGCATCATGATGTCGCAAATAATCAAGTCAGGTAAATGCATCTGCGCCAGCTTGACACCGATTGCGCCATTCTCAGCTTCCAGCGCACAAAATCCCTCAAATGCCAGACATCTCATAAAGATGCTGCGGGTCTGCAATTCGTCTTCGATGACTAAAACCTTGGTCATAGCTAGCTATCTCAAAAGAGATCTGAAGAGATCTGAGTGGTGTAGCGAAGTCAGGAAACCTTTCGGCAGACTTTAATTGTTAGCGCTACCCGGATAACTCAGTCGTGTAATAGAATACAGATCTCGCTTGGCTGCTCTATTTGTGATCAAACCCTAAGACTTCATGCGGCAATACTACTGGTTACAATCTGCACCAGCTCACCCCCCTGAAACTGATCCTGAGCCTAATCTAGAAACCAATCTAGAAACTCATCTAGAAACCGATCTAGAAACGCTGCGCCGCCAGCATGAGCTAATCCTGAATTCAGTCGGAGAAGGCGTGTATGGTGTCGATTTGGCAGGTAAAGTGACGTTTGTAAATCCGGCAGCGGCCAAAATGATCGGCTGGGAGATCGAGGCGCTGATTGGTCAGTCGATGCATGCCGTGCTGCACCACTCCAAGCCAGATGGCACGAGCTATCCGGTGCAGGACTGTCTGATCTATAAAGCTTTTAGAGACGGGAAAATTCATCGTGCTAATACTGAAGTGTTTTGGCGTAGAGATGGCTCTAGCTTTCCCGTAGAATATATCAGTACTCCCATGCAAGATCAGCAGGGTAACTTGGTGGGAACTGTTGTAGCATTCCAAGATATTACCCAGCGTAAATGGGCAGAAACCCTACTACAACAAACCAATGAAGAACTGGAGCTGAAGGTTAAAGAGCGAACGGTAGAACTCCAGCAGGTAAATGAACAGCTACAAGAGCTGAACAACCTCAAATCCCGCTTTGTCTCCATGGTCTGTCATGAATTTCGCAATCCCCTCAACAACATTTTGCTCTCCTCCTCTTCGCTCGATCGCTATGACGCACAGCTCCTCCCCGATCATCGTCGAGAATATCTAAACGGCATCAAGACGGATGTGGAGCGGATGACGCAAATGATCGACGATATCTTAGTAATTGGCAAGACTGAAGCGCACAGACTGATGATTCAGCCCAAGCCAATCGAGCTAGTGCAGTTTTGTCAGGCGCTAGTTGCCGAACTTCAGCTGGCCTCTGCCCAGCAAATCACGCTCAGTAGTCGTCACCGCCGTTTGATGGCCGAACTCGACGAAAAGCTGCTGCGCTCGATTTTAACCAATATTCTCTCCAACTCAATCCGCTACTCCCACGATGGTGGCCTGATCAATCTGCAATTATCAAAGCGCAGCAATCAAGTAATTTTTCGGATCAGCGATCAAGGCATTGGCATTCCGCATGAAGATTTAGCTGATCTGTTTGAGCCTTTCCATCGCGGTAAAAATGTCAGCAATATTCCCGGTACTGGCTTAGGACTAAATATCGTCAAACGATTTGTGGACTTGCAAAACGGGCAGATCAAAGTCAGCAGCAAGCTGAATGTCGGCACCAGTTTCACCATCACGCTGCCGCTATCATCCTGTGCCAAACCTGTACCCAATTGAGCTAGAGTCCCAAACGATGCGCCACTAGCGACTGTAAAGCTGCGTCAGCCGCCGCAGTCGGTCGCTCAACTCTGGGCTGAGCAGAGCTAAATCGGTGAACCGCCAGCGCCACTGCCCGTCGTTGAAGCGCGGGTCGTTCATCCGGGCGCGTCCGTCTAGCCCCAGCAAATCCTGCATCGGCAGAATCGCCAGATCCGACACCGCAGCCAGCGCCGCTCGGATAAATTCCCAGTTGATCTGCTGGACTTGATCTGGACTGCTGTAGCCAAAGTATTCAGCCAGATGACACCTTTCAGCATCGCCCGTCGAATCCCACCAGCCAATGGCCGTATCGTTATCATGGGTGCCGGGATAGACCACCGAGTTTTGGATATAGTGATGCGGCAGGTAGGGATTTTCTGCGCCGCCGCCAAAGGCAAACTGCAAGATTTTCATCCCCGGAAACTCAAAGCTATCGCGCAGCAGCTCTACTTCCGGCGTAATCACGCCCAAATCTTCAGCCATCACAGGCAGACTGCCCAACGCCGCTTTCAGCACCTCAAAAAATTTGGCATCTGGGCCTTTCACCCACTCGCCGTTTAAGGCAGTGGTCTCGCCGCCGGGAACCTGCCAATAGGCTTCAAACCCTCGGAAGTGATCGATGCGGACGATATCCACATAGAGCAGCGTTGCCTTAAACCGATTCACCCACCAGGCAAAGTTGGCCTGTTCCATGTTCTGCCAGTCATAGACCGGATTGCCCCAGAGCTGGCCTGTGGCGCTGAAGTAGTCCGGCGGCACACCTGCCATAAAAGCTGGCTCGTAGGTCTGCGGGTCGAGCTTGAACATATCCGGCGCTGCCCAAACATCCGCGCTGTTGTGGCAAACATAGATTGAAATATCGCCAACAATTTGGATGCCCTTGCCGTTGGCGTAGGCTCGGAGCTTGCCCCACTGCTCAAAAAACTTGAACTGCAAAAACCGCTGAAACTTAATCTCCACCGAGAGCTTCGCCGCCGCCTCAGCCAAAGCCTGCGGGTCACGCCGCACCAGATCGGCTGGCCATTGATTCCAAGGCAGCTCGCCGTTCGCCTCAAACAGCGCCATAAACAGCACGTAGTCATCCAGCCACCAGGCTTGATCCTCGCAGAACTGTTGGTAGGCATCGTTGGGACTAAACCGCTCAAACGCCTGATGCAGATAGCCAAACTTGTGCGGGATAACCTGAGCAAACTCAACTTTGGCATAGGCGGCATCGCCGTCGGGCAGGGCGGTAAGCTCTGCGGCCAGCAAGCCCTCATCAGCCAGCTGGTCTAGATCAATCAGCAGTGGATTGCCAGCGAAGCTGCTGAAATTCATAATGTAGGGCGAATGCTCTAGACCCGTGGGGCCCAGCGGCAGCACCTGCCAGAGCTTTTGGCCGCTGCGCTCTAGAAAATCGATGAACCCGTAGGCTGCCTGCCCCAAATCGCCAATGCCAAATCGTCCAGGTAGACAGGTGGGATGGAGAAGAATACCGCTTGCGCGTTGAAAAGCCATGCGTTAACAGGGGGTGAGTTTGACGGGGAGCGATCTGAGGCTCTGAGCTGAGGTTCTGGTCTGAGGCTCTGGTCTGGTTCTTACGAATCTTATTCTACGAACTTTATCCTACAACGGATTCTCAGCCCGACCGAGGAAAAGCTAGCTGGCCTAAACTTTACAAAGATCGAGTAAAGTCGCACATCTTCTGCATATATTCCGCAAATTCTTTTCTTAGAATGGTGATCGTGAAGCTGAAGGGTATGTAACACTTCTTTACAGTTTTACAGTTGTTTTACAGCCATTAGCCAGCAACCAGTCAGCAACCAGCCAGTAACCAGCCAGCAATCAAATCGACAGAGCCGTTGCAGCTTGTTAAGGGAATTTCAGCTTGATTTTGCCTTGCGAGTCACTGGATTAGTTCCCGCCTAGTGCAATCATCTGTCAACAATTTAGAAACTAACTCAGAGTCGGTCTCTGGGCCTGTCTCTGGTATCTTCTAGAGCTGCTAGCAGGCTCACCATCATGTAGATCTTGAGCAATGCAAGATCTGCTCAAGATCTGCTCAAGATCTACATGATGCATCTGAACATAGCTTTGATCTACTCCAGTGATCTACTCTGGTAAGGGTTTCTAGATGGCAAATCGCTGACTGAGTATTGTGCGGTATATAAACTGCTGCCTGCCCTTTGGCTTCGCCTGCCCGTAACTTCCGCTCACACCCACTCTTGACTCATTGAGGAACTGGACTTTGGAGACCATACAGCGCTCGAACCTAAACGACGACCCCCTTTGGTTTAAAGATGCCATCATCTATGAAGTGCCTGTCAAAGCCTTTGCAGACAGCGATGGCGACGGGATTGGCGACTTTCGCGGCTTAACGGAGCGACTCGACTATATCCAGGATCTGGGCGTGACAGCAATCTGGCTGCTGCCGTTTTTTCCGTCGCCGCTGCGGGATGATGGCTATGACGTGTCTGATTTCAATACCGTTAACTCCATCTACGGCGACAGTCAGGATTTCCAAACCTTCCTGGATGCGGCTCACCAGCGCGGGATTCGGGTGATTGTCGAGCTGATTGTCAACCATACCTCCGACCAGCATCCCTGGTTTCAGCGGGCGCGTCGAGCCGCTCCGGGCAGCAGCGAGCGTGATTTCTACGTCTGGAGCGATTCGTCGGAACAGTATCGAGGCGTGCGGATTATCTTCAAAGATTTTGAAACCTCAAACTGGACTTGGGATCCGCTGGCGCAAGCCTATTACTGGCACCGCTTTTACTCGCATCAGCCCGACCTCAACTACGAGCATCCCGATCTGCAAAAGGCGATTTTTGATGTCGTCGATTTCTGGCTGGGCATGGGCGTGGACGGTCTGCGGATGGATGCTGTGCCCTATCTCTACGAAGAGGAAGGCACCAACTGCGAAAACCTGCCCCGCACCCACGAATTTTTGAAGGCGCTGCGGAGCCATGTTGACGAGAATTTTCCCAACCGGATGCTGCTGGCAGAGGCCAACCAGTGGCCAGAAGATGCTGCCGCCTACTACGGCGAGGGCGACGAATGCCACATGAACTTCCATTTCCCGTTGATGCCGCGCCTGTTTATGTCGCTGCGGATGGAAGACAGCTTCCCGATCATCGATATTTTGCAGCAGACGCCCCGCATCCCCGACAACTGCCAGTGGGCGCTGTTTCTCCGCAACCACGATGAGCTGACGCTGGAAATGATGACTGACGAAGATCGCGACTATATGTATCGCGTCTATGCCCAAGACCCGCAGGCGCGGATTAATCTGGGCATCCGGCGACGGCTCGCGCCATTGCTCAACAACAACCGCCGCAAAATCGAGCTGCTCAACAGTCTGCTGCTGTCGCTCCCCGGTACGCCCGTCCTCTACTACGGGGACGAGATCGGCATGGGTGACAATATATACCTGGGCGATCGCAACGGGGTGCGTACGCCGATGCAGTGGAGTTCTGACCGCAATGCCGGATTTAGCCGCGCCAATCCGCAAAAGCTGTTTCTGCCCGCCATCGTCGATCCGGAATATAACTACGAAACCGTCAACGTCGAGGCGCAGCGCTCCAACCCCAACTCGCTCTGGTGGTGGATGAAGCGGCTAATTGCGATTCGCAGCCGCTATCAGGCCTTCGGGCGCGGCTCGTTTGAGCTACTCTCGCCTGACAACCGGAAGGTGCTGGCCTTCACCCGCACCTATCAGGGCGAGCATATTTTGGTAGTAGCCAATCTGTCGCGGTTTACGCAGGCGGTTGAGCTGGATTTGACGGCGTTTCAGGGCATGACTCCGGTGGAGATTTTTGGCCGCTCTGAATTTCCCCCGGTTAGCGACTCGTCTTATTTCCTCAGCATGGGACCTCATGCGTTCTTCTGGTTCACGCTGCAACTACAGCCGGATGCAGTGCAGATACGGCCTCAGGCTGAGCTACCTAGCTTGCAGGTCAACGGCAGCTGGCGCGATATCTACAGCCGTCCTGATGCCCGCAAAGCCTTTGAAGCCCTGCTGCCTGCCTATCTGCATCGCTCCTCTTGGTTCAAAAAAACCAAGATTTTGCAGAGCGTCCAAATTGTCGATGCAATTCCGCTTAGCTTGCCTCAGGCTAAATCAGGTGCTCAGGCATCTGCTCAGGCATCTGCTCAGGCGCACAGCTACGATATTCTGCTGGTGCATGTTGACTATACCGAAGGCATCGCCGAAACTTTCGTGCTGCCCTTGGCCTATGTTCCTGCTCTCTCAGGCACGACGCCAGAGGGCGAGGCGATTGCCCGAATTGTTGGCACAGTCGATCAGGGGCTGCTGTTTGATGCGCTGGGTGAGCGAGCTTTCCTGGAAATTCCGCTCCAAGCCATTTTGCAGCGCGCTCGCTATGCTGGAATGGCAGGTGAGCTGGTGGCCATCAGCTCAGAACTCAACGCAGAGCTAAATACCGAAGCGCCAGCTCAAGCGACCGAGCCGCACCTGCTGCGCGGCAATCACGCCAATGCGCTAATTACCTACAGCGCCCCGACTGAAGGCGGCGCGATGCAGAGCCGCTCGCTGCTGAAGCTCTATCGCTATGTTGATGAATGCATCAACTCAGATCTGGAAATCGGCCAGTTTCTCACCCGGAAATTGCCGCATCCCGCCAGAGGATCTGAGGCGTTGTTTAGCCCGGTGCTGGGCGCGTTGGAATATCGGCGGCGCGGCGCTGAGTCGATGACAGTGGGTATGTTGCAGCAATATGTCCCGGATGCCAGAGATGCTTGGTCACAGGCGCTAGACAGCCTGCGCGACAGCTTTGAGCGGGTGCTGGTGACGCAGGCTGAAATTGGTGAGGCGCAAATGCCCTCGACGCTGCTCTCAAAGGCCTTGACCAGCGAGATTCCGCCGATGGCCTGCGAACTAATTGGGCTACAGATTCAGGCGGCGGAGCTATTGGGACAGCGGACTGCCGAGCTGCACCTAGCGCTAGCTTCAGACTCAGATGATCCCAACTTTGCGCCAGAAGAGTTCTCGCTGTTTTATCAGCGTTCGATCTATCAGTCGATGCGGAATCATGCCGGACGGGTGCTGCTCCAGCTTCGCAAACAGGCCAAGCATCTGCCGGAGGCAGCTCAGCCTGCGGCTCGGACGGTCTTAAGCCACTGGGAAGCGCTGCTGGGGCGGTTCAAAACCGTGATTGATCTACAAATTACGACGATCCGGATTCGCTGCCACGGCAACTACCACCTAGAGGAAGTGCTCTATACCGGCAAAGATTTTGTCATCCTTGATTTTGAGGGGGAACCATACCGGCTCTTGAGCGAACGGCGGATGAAGCGCTCGCCGCTACGCGACATTGCCGGGATGATTCAGTCGTTCTACTATGTGTCGCAGGTGGCGCTGCGAAATCAGATCGAGACGGGTTTGGTACGACCTGAAAATCGGGCAACGATGCACCTCTGGGCTAGATTCTTTGATGCCTGGGTTAGCGTTGCTTTCTTAAAGCAGTATGTCGTGACTGCTGCGGATGCGCCGTTCTTACCCAAGTCGTATCAGGAAATGCAGGTGCTGCTGGATGCTTTCTTGCTTGAAAAGGCGGTCTATGAGCTGGGCTATGAGCTGAGCAATCGCCCTGACTGGGTAGAAATTCCGCTTCAGCGTGTCGTTGAGCTATTGCAGCCGCCGCCAATTCAGGACTGGACGACGGGCTATCGAGAGCGGCTCAGCGAACGCGCAGCGGGCGGTTCTGAGAACGTCTCTGAAGATGTTTCCAAAATCACCTCCGCAGATGTCCCTGAGACCGCTTCTAGCTTTGCCTCGGATCGCTTGTCAGAAGGTGCGGGAGCTGGCCGAGAGACGCTGCCATAGGGTCGCGGGAAGCTAAGCCTGCCGTCATATCCGCAATCTCTGTTCCCTTCTGACAAGGCCTCTGGCCTCTGCCGGGAGGGGACTTTTCGCTAGAGGTAGATTGTGGGGTTGCAATCTGCCGTCAACCCACTGCCCGCTCCACTGCCCGCCTCACTGCCTGCCCCACTGCCTGCCGCCGCCGCAGATTTCGCTCTGCTCTAACCCGTTCTTTCAGCCCGTTCTTTAAGGCCATTCTTTAAGAAAGATTGGCCTTGCGCCAGATTGGCCGAGCCGATGTGGTAGGCTTGCTAAGCTCACTGGGAAACTCTGGTGTAACTCCAGGACTGTGCCGCAACTGTGAAGGCGCGCCTCGCGTCCGCCTCAAGTCAGAACACCAGTCGCAACTCTACTCGCATCCCTGCGTTGCACAGGGAAACTGTGATGATCTCTGTTCAAGTTCAGCCGTCAGGGGAAGCTGGCGATCAGTTTGGCCTTCAGACGGCTCCGGCTCCCGGCTCAATTCCTTGCCCCGGCCTGTTTTATCCAACCGCCGCTCCAGATGGCGCGCTGCTAAGGCTGCGGTTTCCGGGCGGTCTGCTAAATGCGCGGCAGTGCCGCAGTTTAGCTAGCTTCAGCGAACGCTTAGGCGCTGCTGCGGTGGATGTGACCAATCGGGCGAATGTCCAGATTCGCGGCTTAGTGGCGACAGATTTGCCGCGCCGCCTTGTGGCTAGCTCAGCGCAGCTAGCGGCAGATCAGCTGGCGGCTCCGCTGATGGGCGTTGACCATCTGCGAAATATTATGGCTAGCCCGACGGCGGGAATTGACCCAACTCAGCTGTTAGATACCCGTCCGCTGGTGCAGGCGCTGGATGCCTATATTTCAACCGAGCCGCGACTGGTCGGACTTTCGCCCAAGTTTAGCGTCGGCTGGGACGGCGGCGAGCAGGTTTCGATGGCTCAGCAGCCGAATGATTTGCTCTTCAGAGGGGTAGAAATCAATGAGCAGATCTATCTACAGCTTGATCTGAGTGAGATGGCGCTCGGTTGCTATTTGATACCGCCTTCGGCCTGCATTGAGGCGGTTGCCGCCATTGCTGAACTCTATCTCGGCTGCGTCGATCCGGCTCTGGTGCGGAAACCTCGACTGCGTCAGGTCTTGCAGGCTCAGCGCCCTCTGCTGCAACAGCTGCGCCCCTATCAGGCAGCGCGGATTGATTTACCTGCCATCCTGCCCACCTACAGGCATTTAGGCATTCATCCTCAGCGGCAGTCCGGGCGGTTTTACATTGGCGTCGCCCTACCGCTGGGACGGTTGACCCTGGAGCAGCTCCGTCAATTGGCGAACCTGTCGGAAACCTACGGCAGCGGCATCCGACTCACGCCCTGGCGAAATCTGCTGCTGCCCGACATTGCTGAGGCTGATTTACCGACCGTACAGCAGCAGCTTGCAGATTTGGGACTCAGCGACGATCCGATCTGGGGCGGATTAGTGGCCTGCTCTGGCCTGACGGGCTGCCTCTCTGCTGCCACAGATACTCAGGCAGATGCGGCAGCTTTAGCGGCAGCGCTCGCCCAGCTAGGGCAGCCAGAGCCGCTGACGATTCACTTCAGCGGTTGCCCAAAATCTTGCGCGCATCGGACGAGCAGCGATCTGGCGCTGGTGGGCGATCCGGAGCAGTCAACGCCTCGCTACAGCCTCTACGCAGGACTGGGCGAGACGTTTGGGCGGCTGATTGCGGCTGATCTATCACCCGCAGAACTGCCCCAGAAGCTCACAAATTTGCTGGTTGCCTACCGGCAATCTCGCGCCGCAGATTCAGATTCAGAGCAATCCTTCCGCGATTTTGTCAGCCAGCAGCCTGTGGTTCAGCTCCAAGCTTGGAGCAGCGGAGGAATCTGCTAATGCTGGACTACATCCGAGACGGCAACGAAATCTACCGCCGCTCCTTCAGCATGATCCGCGCTGAGGTCGACTTAGAGCGACTGCCAGCAGATCTGGTGTCAGTCGCTGTGCGGCTGATCCACACCTGCGGCATGACCGATATTGTCAGCGATTTGGCAGCTTCTCCGGCAGCAGCCACCCTGGGTCGCGCGGCCTTAGCCTCTGGCTGTCCAATTCTCTGCGATGCTCAAATGGTGGCCGAGGGCATCACCCGCAAACGCCTGCCCGCCAATAACGCCATCATCTGCACGCTCAACGCGCCCCAGGTTCCGGCCTTAGCTGAGCAGATTGGCAATACGCGCTCGGCGGCAGCAATGGATCTGTGGCAGGCTGATTTGGCGGGTGCGGTCGTCGCTATCGGCAATGCCCCCACCGCGCTGTTTCGGCTATTGGAAATGCTAGATGAAGGCTGTCCCAAGCCGGCGCTGATTCTGGGGTTTCCGGTCGGGTTTGTGGGCGCAGCCGAGTCAAAAGCCGCGCTCGCCGCAGCCAGTCGAGGCGTGCCGTTTATAACGCTGCAAGGGCGGCGCGGCGGCAGCGCAATGGCGGCAGCAGCAGTCAACGCATTAGCAAAAGAGGAGGAGATATGAGCAATCTGATCGGACAAGTGGGAGAAGCTAGCCAGTCAAAAGGCAAACTCTACGGCATTGGCGTTGGCCCCGGCGACCCAGAACTTTTAACCATAAAAGCGCTGCGGCGGTTGCAGGCAGCTCCAGTCGTGGCCTATCCAGTATCCGATGGCGGCAAGAGCCTGTCGCGCTCGATTGTGGCGGGCTATCTGCGACCCAAGCAGATCGAAGTGCCGCTCTGGTATCCGTTTAAGTTAGAGCAATCTTCCCAGCCCTATTACGATCAGGCTGCCGAAACGCTGGCTGAGCATCTAGAGGCAGGTCGTGATGTAGTCGTACTCTGCGAGGGTGATCCGTTCTTCTACGGTACGTTCATGTATCTGTTCACGCGCCTGAGCGAGCGATTTGTCACTGAAGTGGTTCCGGGAGTATCTTCAGTGATGGCGAATGCGGCCATGCTGGGTACGCCTTTGACCTATCGCAATGATGTATTTATGGTGCTGCCAGGGACGCTGCCAGCAGAAGTTTTGCAGGAAAAGCTAGCCGCTGCGGATGCGGCAATTATCCTGAAGCTGGGGCGTAATTTTGCCAAAGTTTATGCCGTCCTGGAAACGCTGGGACTGCTTGACCGGGCGCACTACATCGAACGCGCCACAATGCCCAATCAGCGGATTCTGCCGATTCGCGAGGTTGACCCTGCGGTCGTTCCCTACTTTGCCCTGATCTCTGTTCCCAGTCAGTGGCAGCCCGAATAGATCATGGCGCTGACGATTGTGATCCTGAATCAGCAGAGCTTGATGGTTGCCCGTCAGATTCAAGCTGCTTTGCCTGACACGCTGATCTATGGCCTAGAGAGCCGGATTCCAGCAGCTGAAGTAGAGGCTAGCTTTGCCAATTTTGGAGATAGCCTGCGCCAGCTATTTGCAGAGGGTCAGCCAATTGTCGGCATCTGCGCTGCCGGAATTTTGATCCGGACGCTGGCGAGCCAAATCTCTGATAAGCGTCAAGAGCCACCCGTTCTGGCTGTCGCTGAAGATGGCAGCACCGTTGTGCCGCTGCTGGGCGGCTTGCAGGGCGTGAACGAGCTAGCCCGCCAGATTGCCGCTGCGCTTAACGTATCCCCAGCCATTACCACAGCCGGAGATTTGAGGTTTCAGACCGCTTTGCTCTCACCACCTGCGGGCTATACGCTGGCTAATCCTGACGATGCAAAAGCCTTTATCTCTAATCTGCTGTCGGGTGCAACTCTCAAGCTGGAGGGTGCCGCGAGCTGGCTCAGCGAAAGTCAGCTGCCGTTTGCTGAAAACGCCGCGCTCACCGTTCGAGTCACTGAATATATTCCGAATCATTCTCCAGACTGTCTCACCTATCATCCCAAAACTCTGGCGATTAGTATGAACCCCAGAGCCACAGATCACCCATCTGCGCTAATTGCTCAAGCTCTATCCGCTGCCAATCTATCTCCCGCATCCGCTGCCGTTCTTGTCGCCCCGCTCAATCAAGCTGCCGATCCAGGCGTTCATGCCGCCGCTGCCAACCTGCAAGTTCCGGCGCGATTCCTACCTGCTGCATCTCCCGAACTGCTGGCGCGCGCTGCGGTGGGAGCGTCAGGTCGCCTGCTAGTTTCTGAGCCTGACTACGCAATTGCGGTCGCAGATTTGCCGCTCGATCCGGCCAGCATTGGTCAGCCTCAAGGCCAGCTGGCGATTGTGGGGACTGGCCCCGGCAGCGCCGAATGGATGTCGCCGCAGGTGCAGCAGCTTTTGCAGGCCGCCACCGACTGGGTGGGCTACAGCACCTATCTTGACTTGGTGGAGCCACTGCGTCAGGGGCAGCAGCGGCATGATTCAGACAACCGGGTTGAGCTAGAGCGGGCTAAATTGGCGCTGAATCTAGCCGCCGCAGGCCGTTCAGTAGCGCTCATTTCGTCGGGCGATCCGGGCATTTACGCGATGGCGGCGGCAGTCTTTGAGGTGCTGGAAACGCCGGAGCCAGCCTGGGAACAGATCCAGATTCAGGTCGCTCCTGGCATCTCGGCGTTGCAGGCAGCGGCGGCGCGGGTGGGTGCGCCGATTGGTCACGACTTCTGCGCGATTTCGCTGTCGGATATTCTCAAGCCCTGGGAGGTGATCGAACGTCGGATTGCGGCGGCGGCTGAGGCGGACTTTGTGATCGCCTTCTATAATCCGCTCTCCAAGCAGAGAAGCTGGCAGCTTGAACAAGCCATTGCGATCCTGCGGCGCTACCGCCAGCCCGATACGCCCGTTTTGCTGGCGCGCGACGTCGGACGACCTGCGGAATCGGTAACGCTACGGACATTGGCGACATTTGCTCCTGCCGAAGTCGATATGCGCACGCTGGTGTTGATTGGCTCTAGCAAAACCCGCACGATTGCTCATCCCAACGGAGTCTGGCTCTATACGCCGCGTCGGTATGATTTATAGCTAGAGAGAGCAAGCTCTGTCTGTAGAAAGATTTAGGCTACGGGGTAGATCACGTAAAAATAGAATGCTAGAACTTACGGGGTTTGTATCCAATGCAGCTGAATTATTTTGAGAATTCTATTTCTTTGCTGAAACGCTGGCTGACTGTAGGGCTACTTTGCGCGCTGGCCTTTGTTTCGCAAGGTGCATTTTTCAGCACGCCTGCTCTAGCGGCTGATTTGGGCAATCAGGTGCAGCAGCAGACCCGCGAAACTGCTGGCCAGGCGAAAGACTTGATCCGAAACACCGCTGATCGGGTAGAGCGTACTGCCAACAAAAACGCTGGCAAGGTTGACCGAGCCACCGACTACAATAGCCCAATTGAGCGTAAAGCCAAAAGCGACCGCGACTTTATTGAGAAGCGGGCAGAAGAAGATGCAGACCGGACAGAGCGTGCAGTTGACGAAACTAAGAACGTAATTGAGCGCGCTGTCGATAACATCAAGGATGCGTTCAACTAGTGTTCAACTAGTTCTTAACTAACTGAGCGACTGGCTATCGTCCTCGCCGAACTCAGTTGATATTGCGTTGATATTGCGAAGGTCAGATGCTATATCTCCGAGTATTCTGACCTTCGTGGTTTGGGTCTATACCAGAGCTGAGTCTCAGGCAAGCTTCAAGCTGAGTCCTGCTGCCATTCGTTTAAGTAGCGGCAGAGGCAGGCGTTAAACAAACTTTCTGAGCGTCGTTTGGCGCTGTAGCAGTCGGCTTGATCCTCAGCCATAATCCGGTCGATGGCCTCTGCCAAGATTTGATCAAGCTGCTCGGTTTCTATAGGCTGGTCTGAGGCTTGGTAGTGCTGCAAAATCTGCGGTAGCTCCTGCCGAATCAGAGAGAGCCAGTGCTGTCTGACCTCAGCCCGCAGCGTTTTTAAGTTGAGGAGCCGAGTCACCTGAAACTGCTTTTGTAGTCCAACGAGCGGCGCAATCTGCGACATTGACATGCGGTTTAGAAAAAACAGCGTCATCGCCTGCATAAAAGCTCCGACCCGCTGGGGCTGCTGCTGTAGCTCCGCCAATCTCGCTTCAAAGGCCAGCCGAATTGCCTGCTTCAAGCAGCGTCGCACCTGGATTTGGTAATCTACCAAAAATTCATCCTGCTCATCAGGCTGAGGGTTGGGAGGCGATAAACTCTCATTCAGCAAAATTGCGGTACGTCTGGGCTGACGCAGTTCGTTGGCCAAAAACCGCAGCATTCTCAGCACCCGCTGAGGATGAGCATCTGGCAGAGTCGTCAACTGCTGCACCATGCGGGCGAGCTGATCTAAAGTTGGCTCAGCGCAGCGTTGTCCCGCTCCCGCCCGCAGCCGATCTTGCCGATAGACAGCATGAAAGCTTGCTAAAACTGCCACAATTTCCGCAAGCTCGGCGGGATGCAAACGCTCTGCGAGCTGCCGCTGGACTTGTAGGGCAGTCGTATGGTTGAGAATTGCCCAGTCGCTGGCAATATATACGCCGCAGTTGGCCAAGGCGCGATAGAGATCTTTTTGCTGCAAGACCAGCCGCTTTGTCCAGTAGGCAAGACTGCTTTGCTCAGGCTGAAAGCTTTGCACCACCTTAACCGCCAGCGGCAGATAGACCGCAGCAGGCTGAAATTTTTGCAGCGGATTGACATCGTTCAGCACATAGGCCAGCAGCTCAGCCTGCGTAAAGTGACGCTGGAGCTGAAACTTGCGGCTCAAGTCAGCGCAGACCACCACGATACAGTGCGAGACAAAGCAACGCAGACAGGCTGCCGCTAGGTCGCTTTGCCCAGAATTTTGCCCAAAATCTTGCCCAGAATCTTGCTCAGAATCCTGCCCAGAGGCTTTTAGGGCATTCAGGCGCATCTGGATCGTGCTATCTACGACATCATCTGTATCTTCAATCTGAAACTGCTGCTGAAAAAAAGACTTGAGCGTCGCTATCTCTTGTCTTTTCAGCTTGCCTGACATCTCCAGCCGAACATGCGTCCAATATTTCCAGGCCACACCCATCGTAATTGCTCCTTCAAACTTGGGGCAGAATCATTTGTTCATCTGCCCCACAGGATAAGAGTGGGCAACTTCAGTTTGTTACCTGAATTTCATGCATATCTTCAGCTGTTTTGCCAGATAAGTTCAGCAGGCGCTGAGTGCTTGCCGCTAGACCGCAACCGGCTGCTGCAAAAACTGCTGGATCTGCGCCCGCTCGGCCTCGTCTAGCCGAAACTCTGCTGCGCCAATTGTGCCTTCAACTTGCTTGGCGCTACGCCCGCCCACGATGGCAGCCGTCACAGCTGGATGCCGCAGCGTCCAGGCGATTGCCACCTCACCGGGAGAGCGGTCGTGCTGCTGCCCAAACTGGCGCAGCAGCTCAACGAGTTCTAGGTTGCGCGACAGGCGAGGCGGCTGAAACTCATCGCTGTGTTTGCGCCAGTCGTTGTCAGGCAGCTTAGCGATCCGCTCGGCGGTCATGCTGCCGGTCAACAGCCCTGACTGCATCGGCGAGTAGACAATGACACCAATATTTTGCTGCTGACAGTAGGGCAGAATTTCCTGCTCAACCCCTGGCTTAACCAGCGAATAGGGGGGCTGGAGCGAGGTGATGGGCGCGATTGGGGCGATACGCTGCATCTGGGCGATGCTGAAGTTGGAGACGCCAATGTAGCGGACTTTACCCTCCTGCTGAAATTTGGCTAGGGTTTCCCAACCTTCTTCGATATCCGCGTCGGGGTTGGGCCAGTGGATTTGATAGAGATCAATGGTCTCAACCTGAAGCCGCCGCAGACTGGCCTCTAGCTCTTGCCGCAGCGAGTCAGTCTTGAGGCTGCGCCCAATCTGACCCTGGTCATCCCAGATCATCGAGCATTTGGTGAAAATATAGGGGTGATGCGGGCTGGTTTTAAGTGCCTTGGCCACCACTTCTTCTGAATGCCCCAGCCCGTAAATTGCGGCGGTGTCGATCCAGTTAATCCCCAGATCCAACGCGCGCTGGATAGCAGCAATCGAATCTTGATCCGCCTGCGAACCCCAGCCAAACGCCCAGTCGCCGCCGCCAATGGCCCAAGCTCCATAGCCGATCGGCGTGATCTGCAAGTCTGAATTGCCAAGCTGTTTGGTTTGCATAGTTGAGTCTCCTCTAGGTTATTGCAGAATAGATGCTAGTAGGATCTAGCTCTATTCTGCATCCTGCTTTTGCACTAGATTTGTTGTGGACTGAAGGATGGCCAGGAGAAAAGAGCTGCCCTGATCAAAATCAGCTTGTAAAAATAAGTTGAACTGTGGCAATCGAACAATCCAGCTTTGAGTAGCAGGGTTGGAAATTCTCCATTTAAGAATATTGCCTTATCGCCAAATCGTGCTGGCTTATGGCTCTGATAGTAACTCTTTAGCAATCAGCTGCTTCTGAATCGCCAAGGCTGCTGCTTGAGCGCGATCGCCAACATTTAATTTATTCAAAATCGCATGGACATGAACTCGAACCGTGCCAGCCGTGATATAAAGCATCCCAGCAATTTCCTGATTACTTTTGCCCACCACAATCAAAGCCAGAATTTCTTGTTCACGGCGGGTTAAGGGATTGGCTGGCAGTCTTGGATTTCCTTCTAAATATGTACTTGCGGCAATCGCGGCGGGCTGACTTTCAAAGGCGGCCCGAATCTCAGTGGTGGCCGCCGCATCCCACCAAGAAGCGCCAGTAGCCACAGAGCGAATTGCCAGGATCAGTGTTTCAGCAACAATTCCCTTCAGACAATAGCCCTGCGCTCCAGCTTCAATTAAACGAGAGACCAAAGATGCCTGAGTACGCGATGTGAGCACCAGAATCGGGAGATCAGCATGCTGTTGCTTCAGCTGACGGCAGGCTTCAATCCCTCCAATTCCCGGTAGCCCAATATCTAAGACAACGATATCAACGGGAAGCCGGTTGGCCATTTCTACCGCCATTTCACCATCTTCTGCCTCTGCGACGACATCAAAACCCGATTCTTGCTGTAGTCGCATTCGTAAGCCAAGGCGGAAGAGTTCATCATCTTCTGCCAGGAGAATTCGTAAAGGATTTGCTGACATGTCAAGTGGATAAGGACAGTTGGCAAGGGAGTACAGGCAACCGAAAGGCAAAGATGGCACCATGCGGCTGATGATTCTCTGCCCAAATTTTACCGCCATGCGCTTCTACAATTTGGCGAGTTAGATATAGCCCTAAGCCTGAGCCTTTCGCCTGACGATCGCTATGCCCCTGGTAAAACCGTTTAAACAAGTGGGGCAACTCTTCAGGTGTAATTCCAGCCCCCGCATCAATCACCTTCGCGACTTGATAGGCAGCACCTGGTTCTAAAATCACTTCCACTTTGCTGCCACGCGGCGAATGATTAATCGCATTGATTAATAAATTGACGAAGACTCGGCGCAACTGAAAGGCATCGCCCTTCACCCAGAGAAACTGGCGAAAATCTGAATTGCCATAGTTAAATGAAATGTGAATCCGTCGACTAGCAGCTAATCCCATTAAGGTAGCTGCCACCTCTTCAGCCATCTCCACGAGATCCACCGGAGCAGATTGCAGCTTGAGACCTTCCGTATCATTGCGATAAACATCCAGCAGGGTTTCTACGAGCTGCAAGCTAGTTTGATGACTCCGAATTATCGTTGTCATCACAGTTTTCTGTGCAGGCAAAATGGGCCCAAAATTCTCTCGTCGAATCGCTTCCAGGGTTTCAATGGCTCCCAGGAGGGGAGTTTTTAGATCATGAGTGAGGGTGGAAGCAAAATCTTCTCGAACACCAGCCAGTTTTTCTTGGGCTTGGAGCTTTGCCTGTTGTTGCAGCAAGGTTTGCTGATAGGAGCGGTTGCGATCGCTCAAAAGGCCAGTCACCACCAAAGCCAGAACCGCAATCAGCCGACTGGCAATGGTCGGGGCTTGAACCACAGCCCGACCCGGAAGCCAGACATTCGTCATGGTCAGCAGACAGGCAATCGCCGTGGCTAGCAAGGTGGCAGTGCGACTGAAGCGATCGTTGACGAGCAGGATAGGCCCAATGTATAGGTAGCCAAACACGTAGTCAGGAGGTGTTGCAAACTCCAACGATGCAACGATCACAAACAATCCGACAATCAACCAGAATTTACCAACCCATAATTCTTGCATGGATGTCATCAATTTGAGCGGCATTGTTTGTCAGAAGCGCAATACTCTGAGTCTATGTCGAAAATCTCTCAGTATGCTGGACTATAGTCGTATATTTTAACTAAAAACAACTAAAAAACGTTTAGTTTGCGTTTAGCTAAATGACAAACAAGATCTAAACAAGCCTAAACGCTTCTACGCCTTTCGAGAGAGCTTTAGACAACCCTGATGTATACCACTCACTAAACGCAAAAGTATACCTCTCTATACCTTGTGAACTGCTGCAAGATCTCCGATCATCAAGATTGTTGTTCTTAAACAAGGACCTGAACTAGCTTTTAGTTGAGTCGGCAAGCATCCACTTCAACAAAGCTTTAGTCTCACCTAAGTCTCACCTATTGGAGTTGAATCAACCCATGCTTCAAGGATGGATGCAAATTGCATTAACGCTACTGATTGTGGTAGCGATTACTCCCTGGTTCGGAAACTACATGGCTCGTGTTTTCCAGGATCACAGCACGCTGCTCGACCCAGTTTTGAACCCCGTTGAGCGGTTTCTCTATGCCTTATCAGGGGTTCGAGCCAGGGAGGATATGACCGGCTGGCAGTATGCCCGCGCCATTCTATACAGCAACCTGGTCATGGCGGTCTTCATTTTCACTGTTTTCATGTTGCAGGGACTATTGCCCTTCAACCCAACTGGGATCGGGGCACCAACTTGGGATTTAGCGCTGCATACGGCTATCTCTTTCGTGACCAACACAAATCAGCAACACTATTCGGGTGAAACTGCGTTCAGCTATTTCAGTCAGTTTGCGGCGCTAGGCTTCATGATGTTCACGTCGGCGGCTACTGGAATTGCGGTATCCATGGCGTTTATTCGAGGGCTGACGGGTAGACCGCTCGGCAACTTTTATAGTGATCTGACCCGCTCGATTACCCGCGTCTTGCTGCCAATTAGCATCGCTGGCGCGGTGATCTTAATGGCCGCTGGGATTCCAGAAACGTTGGCGGGGCCCGCAGTCGTGCCAACCCTGGAAGATCCAGCGATTCGTCAGGCGATCGCTCGCGGGCCGGTAGCGCACTATGAAATCATTAAAGAATTGGGCGAAAATGGCGGCGGCTTTTTTGCGATTAACTCGGCGCATCCGTTTGAAAATCCGAATGGCTTCACCAATCTAATTGAGATCGTGGCACTCCTCTCTGTGCCGACAGCCCTGATCTACACCTATGGGATCTTTGCCAACAGTCTCAAGCAAGCCTGGTTGGTCTATGGCATGGTGATGGCAATTTTCGTTGGCTTCATTATCATCACTGCGATTGGGGAATATCAAGGAAATCCCGCTGTTAATACGCTACTCGGCGGTCAGCAACCTAATCTAGAAGGGAAGGAAATCAGGTTTGGCTGGGCGCAATCGGCATTATTTGCAGTGGCAACAACCGGAACAATGTGCGGTGCAGTCAATGCGCTGCATGACTCCTTCATGCCCAATGGTGGCTTTGTGACGCTCTCAAATCTGTTCTTGCAAATTGTTTGGGGGGGGCAGGGCACTGGCACGGCTTACCTATTTACTTATCTGATTTTGGCGGTCTTCGTGACGGGCTTGATGGTTGGGCGTACCCCAGAATTTCTGGGTCGCAAAATCGAAAAACGAGAAGTTGTGCTGGCCAGCTTTTTACTATTGCTCGTACACCCGATTGCCATCTTGATTCCCAGCGCCATTACTTTAGCGGTTCCTGATGTTTCAGGTATTAGTAACCCTGGTTTCCACGGGTTATCTCAAGTGGTTTATGAGTATGCATCCGCTGCGGCAAACAACGGCTCTGGGTTTGAAGGACTGGGCGATGCCACTCCCTGGTGGAACCTGACGGCTTCCTTTAGCCTGCTAGTTGGGCGCTATGTCCCCATCATTGGGTTGCTGTTGCTGGCAGATAGCCTGTCGCGCAAGCAGGTGGTGCCCATGACTTCTGGAACCCTGCGAACGGATACTCGGTTGTTTACAGGCGTAACGGCAGGCGTAATTTTAATTCTGGGTGCGCTCACCTTCTTTCCCGTGTTGGCACTCGGTCCAATCGCCGAAGCCTTCCAGATTGCCAAAGGGATTGGGTAACTCTATCCTGCTTTTCAACATCCTGCTTTTCAACATCCTTCGTCTCAACACAACATACAGAAATTTATGCAATCCCATCCAGCATCAGATGCTTCGCTCAGAGAGCCTCAAGGTTCTCGTGACAGCCGTAGGCAGCCGCCAAAAGTCAATCTGAGTGGTCTATATCAGAGAGCCGTTAAGGAGGCGTTTGTCAAACTTGACCCTCGGTTGGTGGTGAGCAATCCGGTGATGTTCGTCGTCTGGTTAGGCACTCTAGTTACGTTGCTGGTCACCATCAATCCCAACCTGTTTGGCACCCTTCAAGCAGATACTAACCAGCAACGATTGCTGAACGGCATCATTACGCTGATTCTATTTTTCACCGTTTTGTTTGCCAACTTTGCAGAAGCGGTAGCAGAAGGGCGGGGTAAAGCCCAGGCAGATTCGTTACGGGCGACGCGATCAGATACAATCGCCCGCAAGGTCTTGCCCAACGGCTCGACGCAAGAGGTGATCTCGACCGAACTGCGGCGCGGCGATCAGGTCAAAGTAGTGGCAGGCGATATGATTCCGGCAGATGGAGAGGTTGTTCAGGGGGTGGCCTCGGTGGATGAATCTGCCATTACCGGGGAGTCTGCTCCGGTGCTAAAGCAGCCCGGTACAGATATTTCCAGTTCGGTGACAGGTGGAACTCGCCTCCTGTCCGATGAACTACTGCTTCGCATTACCCAAGATCCGGGGCAGGGCTTTATCGATCGGATGATTGCCCTGGTCGAAGGTGCCAAGCGCACAAAAACTCCTAACGAAATTGCTCTGACGGTGTTGCTAGCAGTCCTGACCCAGGTGTTTTTGATCGTGGTAGCAACCGTGCCTCCCATTGCCGGGTACATTGCCAGTTTCGTGACTGAAATTCTTGGATCGGAAGCAGGAAACAGCCTACGCACCGGATCGAGTATTGCAATTTTAATTTCATTGCTGGTGGCACTGATTCCCACAACAATCGGTGGGTTGCTCAGTGCTATTGGGATCGCTGGCATGGATCGGGTTGCTCAGTTTAACGTGATTGCCACGTCTGGACGGGCTGTTGAAGCCTGCGGTGATGTCAACACGCTGGTGCTAGACAAAACTGGGACAATTACCCTGGGAAATCGTTTGGCCGATGAATTCATTTCCACCAATGGTAACTCGATTCAGGAAGTCGCTAACATCTGTTTGGCTGCCAGTATCTTTGATGAAACGCCTGAAGGCCGATCGATCGTTCAGTTGGCAGAGGGCTTGGGTGCCAAAGTGAGTTTTGATAGCAAAACAGCGGAAGGCGTAGAATTCTCTGCCCGAACTCGGATGAGCGGCACCAATGTGGCAGAACAGGAGTTTCGGAAGGGGGCGGTAGATGCCATTAAGAGCTTTGTGCGATCGCGGGGGGGACAGGTTTCTGAAACGGTCGATCAAGCCTATGAGCGTGTATCTCGCTTAGGTGGCACGCCTTTGGCTGTCTGCAAAGGCAATGAGATCTACGGCGTGATTTATCTCAAGGATATTGTGAAATCAGGCTTGCGCGAACGCTTCGATCAACTGCGGCGGATGGGGGTCAAGACGATTATGCTGACGGGGGACAACAGCATCACGGCCTCTGTGATTGCAGAGGAGGCTGGAGTCGATGATTTTATTGCCGAAGCCACTCCCGAAGACAAGATCGATGTGATTCGCCGGGAACAGGCTGAGGGCAACCTGGTCGCCATGACCGGAGACGGCACCAATGATGCCCCCGCCCTGGCCCAAGCCAACGTTGGGGTGGCGATGAACTCAGGGACGCAAGCCGCTAAAGAAGCGGCAAACATGGTGGATTTGGACTCTGACCCCACGAAGCTGATTGATCTGGTGACGATTGGCAAACAGCTGTTGATCACGCGCGGCGCACTGACCACCTTCTCCATTGCCAACGACATCGCTAAATATTTTGCGATTATTCCCACCATTTTTGCTGCTGCCGGAATTGGCGCATTGAACATCATGGGGCTAAAGAGCGCTCAATCCGCGATCGTCTCTGCTTTGATCTACAACGCCTTGATCATTCCAGCCTTGATTCCACTGGCCTTACAAGGCGTAAAGTTTCGTCCGCTGACTGCTGATCAACTGCTTCAACGCAATATTTTGATTTACGGCGTTGGCGGTATTATTGCTCCCTTTGTCGCGATCAAATTGATTGACCTGGTTTTACCAATCTCGTTTTAAGCGCAATCGCGATTCACTCCCAAAAAACACACTATGAAACCTGTGAAGATGAAACCTGTGGAAATGAAACCTGTGAAAATGAAACCTGTGAGAGCACATACCCGCAAACGGCGTTTACCCTCTCTGCCTGAAAGCACTGCTCAAACGCTTGAAACCGTGGCCGAACTTTGGTCTGAAGGGCGCAGACAAAAACTGCCACTCTATCTGTTTCTAGCACTCTGCTTTAATCTGGTACTGGCTCCAATCGTTTACGCCGCCGCCGATGGTGAGCTTTCCCAAACCCAATCTTGGGCGCTAGGAGTGTTGGGATTATCGGTTATTGCGCTTTCTGTCTACTTGTTCTGTGTGATGTTTGCACCGGAGAAATTCTCATGAGTTTTGCACGTGAGGCCGGTAGAGCCGTTCGATCTACCTTAGTGCTTTGGGTTCTGACTGCAATCCTCTATCCCTTGGTGATGGTGGCAGTTGGGCAACTTGTTTTTCCCTTTCAGGCAAATGGTAGCCTAATCACCAATGCCCAAGGTCAGCCAGTTGGCTCAGCCCTGATTGGGCAACCGTTTACTTCAGATCGTTACTTTAACAGTCGTCCGAGTACAACCAGCTACAGCACTGCTGATCCGCAAGCAGATGCAGCCGGAGTCCTCAAAACAGGGGTTTCGGGGGCGAGCAACTTGGCACCGAGTAACCCAGCCTTACTGGAGCGGATCCAGGGAAAGTCTGATCTTGATCCTGAGAAAGCAATTGAAGGCGATATTCCCAGACTCCGAAAAGCTAGCGTGGAACCATCAGCTGACCTGATCTACAGCTCTGGCTCTAGCCTTGACCCTCATATTACGCCTGCCAGTGCAAGAGCGCAGATCACAAGAGTCGCACAGGCAAGGAGACTACAGCCCGATCAGCTGGAAGCACTGATTACCCAAAACACGGATGGCCGTTTCTTGGGTATTTTTGGTGAACCGGGAGTGAATGTGCTGAAGCTGAATCTGGCGCTCGATGTGCTGAAACCGTTCAGCCCGTAAGGGTTACTCATTAGCGATCGGGGTGAAGCATGGGAAGTGTGAGGGAGGTCAGATTTACTCACCCCGTTTTGGCTTCTAGCAGCGCCTTTGCCACCATCGTCACCACTGCTCAGCTAGCCAGCAGCACCGTCGTTGAGTAGGCCGACTCGGTTTTGTACTGCTAATAGCGGCAGTGCTGCTAGCCTGAGCTTATCGGATCAGTACGCTCATAAATTTGCCCTGCGCGAAAGGCGCGGGAACCATTGGCGAGAACTGGCTGCGGTCGGCAATCATCTGCCGCACGTACATCTCGCTGATGATGTGGTTGACTTGCTCTCGCGTCCCGACAATCCAAATCTGCGCCTGCTCGCCAAGCGGCTCTCTCAGACGTTCGTTGAACTCTGTAGACATGATATTTTCCTCGTATTTTTGGTATGGGTTTGAAAGCTCAAGGCGCAGAGTCACCTAACCACATGCGTGTAAAACGAAGCGAGCGCGATGTAAAATCGACTCAGCCTTGCCTTCTGGGACTAATCAGGAGGCCGGGTTAGCTGGCTAGCGGTGCGTCAACACTTCTAGTCAGCGACGCCTTAAGCTTTTGCGTGTCCTGACCACTTCACGCAATCAGTTGAAGAATCATAAACCGAAACTCTGGCTGAGCGCAAGTGGGAAGGGAGAATTTTTACGTTTGGTGAGCTTTGGCTAGGCAGACAGCTCATCTAAAGAATTGCTGAAGCTTGTCCGCCCAAATGGATATGAGGGCTAATATGCGGATAGTTATCTGTCTAAATACCCGATTTGGGCAGATATGCGGATAGCTGTCCGCCTAAGTAGCTCTAACGGCGATATAGTTGGATGCAGTCCGTCTATATCGCTAATGAGGGGTAGATAGGCAGACTGTGTCCGTCTACATAGTAGTTAGCCGACCAATTAGAGAAAGTTTAGGGTAACCACCACTTCCGGTACATTCATAAGTAACAAAGACATATAAAAACTGGGACGCTTTCCTTCGTTGTTTGAAAAAGTAGGAATTTTCATAAAGGGTCACACATTGTGTTTTGCTAGTGCAATCACTTACCTCATAGGATTAACAAGTCAGACACCCCCAGCAAAGCTGGTGGCTTGATGAATGTGACCGCCCCAAGGGCGGGTGTCCTCGCTGAAAGTGTCTGTGAGTCAATTAGAATCGTCCACTTTGGTCAAACGCTTCCTGCTCTCG
>JAESFP010000158.1_pt1 | contig 41945 bp, 20 predicted proteins | sample 9266181 | NCBI WGS metagenome assembly JAESFP01 (sample SAMN14502547, study PRJNA617102) | algae metagenome | isolation source: Pegethrix bostrychoides GSE-TBD4-15B and co-occurring heterotrophs from... | place: USA: Grand Staircase-escalante National Monument, Utah | collected 2006-08-15 | reverse complement strand
TTCTTTCGAGTGATTCTGACCCTGACCCTGCGGTTGCTTCTAGGCGACAACAGGATGATGCTCTCAAGCGTGAATTCACCGTCCTCAGCACCATTCCTGCCTCTTAGTTTTGTCAGTCAAGCAGCTTTCCGCCCATATGTTGTTACTAAAGACTATACTTCTTCATAAGAAAGGGGTATCTGAGGTGGTAAAGCATCTACGAAGGGAACTACGACATTCTTCATGAAATCATCAAGCGGATCAGCCGGTTTAATCACGCACTGTTCAATGATAGAAATAATAATCCCAATCAGGGCAAAAACAACACCCAAAACACTTGCGACGGTAGATGCAAGAGCTATTTCAACGACCGTACAAATCACTACAGCAATATTCGTTGCTGCAATCACTGCATCTAGCGCGATTTTAGTAATCGGCTGTCCACTTTTAACGTCTTGAATAAGGTCGTACACACTAAACGCCGCAACTATAGCAGCAACCACAACACCCGCTACTTTCAACACTGGCTTCAGCACATCACCGAAGAGCTTTTCCCACAAAGAGCCTTCCGCCTCGATCGCTTTTGTCTCAGCATTGAATAGCTTGCTGGTTTCGTCCAATCCATTCTCCAGGTAATTCTCGTCAATCGCTTTTCCGATCTGGTCGATACCTTCTTGAGTTTTAGATGAATATCTCCAGACGTTAATTTTATTTAAAATATCAGTACCCATATCTTTGATGGATATTAGCATTTCAGGAACAATTAACAGTCCGTCAACACCAAAACCCACGGTTGCCACGACCAGTTTGGCTCGATCCTCGTCGGAAAGATTCTTCCAGTTACCAAATGCCTGAACAATCATAGACAGCCCATAACCAAAGGCAGCAAAAAAGAAGACTCTGCCAATAGCAGAAAGCTTAGGAAATTTCGTTGCCCAAGCCTCTTCTGCACCTTTACAGACATCCCAAATTGTGCTTCCAGGCGAATTAACTAAAATAGGAACGATTTCTTGAGCAACTTTAGTGGCATTTCCACCCATTTGACCCATCATCTCATTCAATTGAGCGATCGCAAGTTTAGCTGCATCTGGAATTGTCTCTGGTAAATTGACCGCTTGAATCAGAAATTGCTCTAGCCATAGGGGAAGCCATTGCATTAGGGTAGTTGAGTCTTGAAATGAAACAGCGTCAACATTTGATTGCAGGGTAGCGGTCAAGAAATTTGTATAGTACTGCTTTGCCAACTCTCCCGAGGGCTGGAGCACGGTCAGGAGTGTACAAAATGCATTCACGCTGCTCATATCATTTGTAAGCTTGACAGATGCAACTTCAAGTCCAAGATTTGGCAGATAAATTTGGTTCATTAATTCGTTTGCCCATTTTTCGCCTCCGTCCGCAAGGTAAGCACGAATCCGGGGAAAAGATTCTGCATAGGCTTCTGGGTACAACCCCTGCTGTTGAGAAACAAAGTTAGAATCTTGGGCAATTCCCGTTTGCAAAAAGTACCTCAGTTGCAAAGCCTGGTAGTGTGTCAACTGGGTGGCTGGTTGATTAGTGCCGCCATAATTAGCAGCTTGCCACCCAAACTGGGCTTTAGCATAGGTGTCCTGATACCAGCTCAGGTTTTTGTTGATTAACGTCACTCTTTCTTGAGAAAGCACTGGCGGTGCTTCCTGATCCCCATAGAAGAGTTTCAGCCAGTCTTTCTCATCGCTTCGCTGGCAGATTGCCCACTTCATATTCTCGATCAGCATACTATTCGCTGTCGTGTTGATATCGGTTTGAGGGGTTGCTGTTCCCGGCAGCAACCCTGCCAGTTCATCGACTGTTAATGAGGTGTCTTGCAGCAAATTTGCTTTGCTCAGAAAGGTTGGTCTCACTGCTGCCGCAATCGCCAGGGCAGGACTGGTTCCTCTCCAGAAATACACTCCACTGGATGAATCATCGCTCTCAGCACAGGTGTTCGCGACTGTGCCGCTAAAGCTAGCATGATTGTCCAAGGTTAAAGTGATCGAAGCACCGACGTAAACATCTGAGTATCGAGCGCAAAGGCTGTCGCAACCGAGGTCTGGAGCGATCACCAATTTTGTTTGATCAGGCTGGCTTGCTGGTTTATAAGAGGCGTGAATGCTGATGTCTTCGTTGCCTAGCTGAACGATGGAAGTGCCTTTAGAAACGTCATAGCCTAATCTCAAAGACAAGCCAGGTTGCCAAGCATTGTCGGGAAGTAGGCTGGGGTCTTGGATGGGTTGCTTCGTCACCGGATCGATCGCATAGCGTTGCTTCGTGATCTGGGTTGTGAATGTGCGGAGCGTGCCAACTGCGGAAGTAGATCGACCGCCTTCCACAGTGTCACTAACCAGAGGAAAGTAGGATGCGACCACGGAATAAGGAACTGCATCTGCTCCTGTTGTGCCCAGTGAAACCAAGCCCTGAAGCATGACACCACCCGATAGGAAACGCAAATGACCACAGCTATAGTGAGATTGTGTCAGTTGTCTCCAGGAAACGAAATCATTCGCAAATCGGGGTCGGGCGATGTGAATCTGGTCAATAAATAAGCTGCCATTCTGAAATTGGATGGTGTGAACGTTCTGTTCTGCTCCCAAACGCTTTGTATTTTCAGATTTAATACAAACATGGTAAGAGCGATTGAGCTGAGCAGGCTTAATAATGGTATCGGCTTGCTTATAGAGGCGAACTTGCCGAATTGATGGCTGATCTGAACGTGTGGCTGTAGTGACCATAGATTGACCTCCAGAGGAGCTTTAGATATTACTAGTTTTGGGATGAATAAGTAGACGGTCAGAATTATCCGTGGAATAGCGGGGTGTGGGGCTGCACCCCCTAATTGATCCTGGGTTTAATTCAGGCAAGTTACTTAAGTAGGAGGGATTATCTGTCAGATAGCAGGGGTGTGGGGACTTCGCCCCCAGGCAGAGGACATAACCTCCTGCACCCCCATCCTCTATTTTTGTTAATTTAAGCCCACCTACTTACAAGCTAAATTGGGGTGGAGATGCACAGTTTCAACTGCTAATGCGGCAAGTACCATCACCTGCATCGTTCGTCCAAACGGCAGTGATTGTTTGTCCTGATTGAAGGTCTGTAATGGTGCTAGGAGCAAGCAAACAAGCGCGCAACCAGTCAGACATATCTGGTTTGTGATAAGTCACCATAAAACCAGCGGCATCTCTGGGCAGTTGGATGGTCGCAGTCCCTTTGACGGGAATCGGGGATTGCAGCAGATTCTGCCAGCCAGATGTGGAGCTAGCCTGATAGCTTGGCATAATTTCGGCACCGTCTACTTTATTTTGCACCGTCAGGTTGATTACGGTACCTTGAGCATTCCAGGGGCCGGTATCATCGTTGGTATCGTAGGCAGGGGTTGACCAAGCAAGAGACTCGTAGGAACCCCCTAATTGAAAGGGATTGTAGTCATAGTGGAGAAAGATCGCCCAACTGGTGGAGGTTGTGGAGGGAATAGGGTTGGCATACCAGCCAAAGGGAATACTATAGCGTTTACTCGCGTACAAAAATGCTAATAGCCCCGTTGGAGGGTTAACATCATTAAAAAAGTGAGCTTCTAATCCATCCGGAAAACCTGCATCAACGTACTTGTCAGTTCGTAGATTCAGAAGATTTTCCATCATTGCATCATGATCAGCCTGCAAGCTACTCAACTTGGCAGCATCACTTTGATAATAAATCATGAGACAACGCACAGCATTGATCGCGCCCGCAGTCCACTCAGCCGACATAATCGCATTATTATCTAAATTAGAGTAGCCCATGCCCCACAGTTGCCCATTCTGTGAAAAGCTACCCCAGCTTTTTACACTCTGCCAAATGTTAAAGGAGGTTCCCGCGCCAAACCAGCGATCGAGCAGATCAGGCCCCAGCACTGTTAATCCCCAAGTATTCACATCTACTGCATTGGAGCTGGTTGAGGGAGTCCACACGCCATTATTGTAAGTGCCACCCTGATAGAAAATACCTGCTGCTGCGTTCCAGGCATTGGTCTGAAAGAACTTTAATAATCCAGCCGTTTGGCCCGATGGGAGCTTGCCCCCCCAGATCATGATTGAAATCAGGTTGATCGCTGCTTTGACTTTCGCCTGATCATCGCTCGTGAGTGACCCATCTTTACTGAGAATCGCTTCCAGGATGTGCTTAAAGATGATTAACCCTGCCAAAAAGGAAGCATTATTTTCTACTGAAATTTCCCCTTGGGGAATCGGCCCGACATTGCCTTCAGAACCTCCTGGTGCATAGTAGAGTGATCCGATCGCACATTGCATTGATTGAAAAGCATACAAGATATAAAGAGCATTCTGGATTGAATCAGATTGAAAAGGAATATATCCCTGAGCTTTAAATTGAAAATAATCTGCTTGTAGAGGGCCAATCAAAAAAGCCCAGGCATTCTCACCCGTAATGGGTTTCCAATCTGCCCAAGAAATGGTTCCAGGTTTCGTTCGATCACAGGGAGGCCAATGGCTGATATAGTGTTCATAGTCCGTGTCCCAGAGGGGATCTTGCGCCCAATAATCTTTACCAATTAGACGCAGAGCATAAGCTTCTCTAGGATCGTTAATGGTTTGTTGATAGCCATATTGAAAATTATCTGTATTGGCGCGAACAGCTTTAACACTAGACAGAAGCCGCTGAGTACTGAAGGAGACCAAGGTGAAAATTTGGCTGGGGGTAAAGCCTTGCAACCCCCGATCTGCAATCAGAGCAAGGGCGATCTGCCAACAGGCGGCGTCGTAAATATCAGTACCCAGACAAGCATTGACTCGCTCTATCTGCAACTGTGATCCAGGGCTAGTTCCGCCATTGCGATAATAGGGGTGCTGATCTGTCCCGTCTCCGAAGTCCTGGATTGATACCGTACAGTCTTGCCCATTCTGCTTCGCCCAGGTATTACAGATATAATCACCCCAGTAATCAAGAGTGGAATAGTAGCTTAACGGTAATGTACCGGAATTTGTGAAGAATTGACCATTGCCATCGAAAACGGCACAGGTCGTTAAGAACTCTACAAGCTTTTGGATGTCAGTATCCGTTTGTGTTTTTTTGAACGCGATTGATTCCATTGTTTAATTCCTTTAATTGCTCATAGCTTTAGACTTGTTGCGGAATAGTCTAACGACGCTATTGATGGAGTCGAAATCTTAAGGTTTTTGCTTTTAAGACGCCGCTAATGGTGTGCATTTCTTATTCCACAACAAGTCTTTTCGTTAAAAGTGGTTTTAGAGCATTGCTATCCCATATTCACGAGTTTTTCATTCTCTTTCTTTATTATTCAAATAGGTTCTAAGAAATGGAATTCGTCCGCCTAGAACAATTTATCTGGCGGACATGCAATGTTCAGCTATCAAGCAAGGTTGTAGATCAACTTCACATTTGGCAGCGGCCGTTCAGGCGCAGGTGAACTTGGAGGAGAAGGCAAAGTATTGATGTAAGGATTGGCATAGTTGTTTTGGAACGTCTGGGGTGGGGTCGGTGCTGCGGGTTGTGGTAAGAAGAGTTCAATGATGGTCAGGATGACACCTAGCAAAGCAAATACGGATGACAACACCGAGCAAACGACTGCTTCAATAGCTAAGTCAACAATTTGAATAACAAGCGTTCCTAGCGTTAAGGCCGCTGTGATTCCATCCAGAACAGTCTGCTGAACTGGCTGTCCAGACTCGATATCTCGAACAAATTGAATTGTGTTTAGCACCAGTGTTGTCGCCGTTACTGCTACGGAAAACGCCTTAACCACAGTTGCTGCGTTTTGAAAAACATTGTCCCAGAATGCTGGTTCTATAAACTTTTGGGCTTCCTCATCCACTAATTCCAAAGCGGCATCAACAGCCTGCAAGCGCCAGGTTGCTTCAAAAGCATCTTCTGGAACAAGGGTTGAAATGATGTCATCCACAACACCGTTTAGCCGCTCTGCTTCAGCCAACGCATTGTCAAGTGCAACCTTTGCTCCCTCATAAGGATTGAGCAAATCAATCCCGGCTGAAGCTAAACCGAGCACTAGATCTACACATTTGTTGATCACGGCCGCTCTTTGTAGGTCGTTATCGGAGTTCCAATTCATAAATCCGATTGCCGTGTTGAACACCCCTCCGGCCCATGCTAAGAGACCAAACAGCTTTCCGACACCTGATAATGTTGGGTACTCTTTCGTGAATGCCTCTTCTGCATTCGTAAGTTGCTGAGCCAAACTGTATCCTTTGTACAGCGCCAATGCATCAAAAATGGCTTTGGCTGTACTGGTGGCATCGCCAAAATAGGTAAATGCATCTTGGATATTTTTAGCAGCTTGGTTGAAGTCAGCAGGAGTATCGGTGTCCGTCAGGGATGTGGGCGAACCTGAGACTGTTGAGGCAAGATAGGTCAATGCATCTGGTAACCAGTTCAGGGTAGTTGCCTCGTCCTGAACGGTTGTACCCAATAAGCCTGACTGCAAAGTTAACCGTCCAAACAGCAGCTTTTGATATTGCTGGGCATAATTGCCTGAAGGATCAAGCACCGATAACAGCGTTATGTAGTTATTGGCAACCGTCATTGTAAAGTCAGTATGCAGGATCGTCATCACCTGATCTAGCATGGCTTTTCCACTCACTACATCGAACATTTGGGCAGCCCATTTTTCGCCCCCATTGTTGATGTAGTCCTGTAATCTAGGTTGTCCTAGTACATAGGCTAGGTTATAGATCCCATCAGATTGAGCATTGTATGATTTGCTTTGAGACAACCCAGTTTTGAGGTAATAGTCCAGCTTGGCTTTTTGAGTATCATCTAAATTAATCGGAGGCGGATTAGAGCCGGACGAGGTGCTCATTCCTTTGGCTAAATACGGAATTGCAAAGTCTGTCTGATACCAAGACAAATCAGGGTTGATCAGGTTGATGCGATTAGAGTCTAAAACAGGAGGATTCTGGCCAAAAAAATCACTCAGCCACTGTTTCTTAGTGCCATCCTGTCCCATGCTCCACTTCATGTTCTCGACCAACAGGGTATGAGACATCGAAGTGACTGTATCATCTGGCAGCAAAGCAATCAACGTATTGACATTCAGATCGGTATCCTGAAGTAAATCGGCTGAGCTAAGCTGAATGGCATCGGCAAGAGCGCTTTGGGCTTGTGGAGAAGCTCCTTTCCAGAGGTAAACTTCGCTACCAATTGAGCGATTGCGACAGGTTTGGCTAATCGTGCCCTGAAAAGTATGGTTAGAGGGAGATAGAGTGAGCTGTCCTGCAATATACCGATCGGCGTTTTGTGAATCAACACCGCCCTCTGCATCTGAGTTAAAACTCACGTTGAGCTGATTTTTCTGATTTGGCAACAGGGTAAACTCTCCTGCTATCGGGATCTGATTGAGCGTGACAACTGGCTCGAGCGCCTTTGAGCTTTGAACATGCTGATAGCCTAACTGCACCGACAGACCAGGTTGCCATACATTTGCAGGAAGCGTATCGGGATCGGTGCCAGTCGGATAACGCTGCTTGGTGATTTGAGTAGTAAAGACATTCGGAGGAACTGCCGTTGCCAGAACTGAATAAAGCGTAGCTGTTTTGGAGCAATTTCCGTGAGCAATCGTGCCATAGCCAACCAGTCCATCTTTGTTGAATGTCACATGCCCAACCGTAAATTGCTTCGCCGTCCTTTGCCTCCAGGAAACTGTGGTACGGCTGAATTTGGGCCGCAAGATTGGTAATCTATCTAGGCGGAGTTGCCCCTGGGAAAATTTTAGCTGCTGGATCTGATCGCCAGGAATGTAGGTGCCATCCTGGTGAGAGTAAACGGAAATAAAATAAGAACGATTCAGTGCAGCCAGCGAGACTTTACATTCATTGAACAGTTTGAGTTGAGCAGTAGGCATGAGTATCTCCTTGGTAATTTCTAGTTTGTAGATTGGGTCTGTGATCACGTTTTTCGTGTCATCTGTAGGATTTGAACGGGATGCGTGGGGACACCGCCCCCACACCCCCTGCTCACAGCCTGTGAAAGCTGGAGATAGGCTCTTAAACCACTCTAAACCACTAGGCAAACACGACTTCAATCACAGTAGTGCTACTGCTTTCACCCGGCGGTGGCGTTTGAGAAGGAAGACCGTTGACGAAGGGAATCGCAACTTGGGTCATGAATGTTTCCAGCGGATTTTCAGGCTTCAGAACGAAAGCTTCGATAATAGCGATGATGGCACCCAGTATTGCCAAGACAGCTCCTAAAACGTTGGCAACTACGCTTGTGATGATCACGTCAACCACAACACAAACAGCCGCTACCGCATCTGCTGCCGCTATTAAACCATCCAGGACGGTTTTTGTGAACGGTTGATTGGTATTGAGGTCACTCATCAGTTGCAAGACACTCAATATCGCAGCAGCAGCAGCAACGATAACTGCTACAACCTTGAGGACTATTTTCAAAGCCGAACTCGTGAGAACCTTTTCCCACAGGGTGCCCTCCGTCTTAATTACTCTGGCTTCGACATCAATCAGTGCTGATGTTTCATCGATTCCTGTTTGCACCCAATTTGCATCTACACTTTCACCGATTTCAAAAATCACGTCCCCGCCAAGTTTGGATGACACCCAGTTAATTAGTTTCTGCACCAATTGCTTAAGCTGACTCCCGCCTGCCTTGAGCATAGTGAGGATCTCAGGAAATGTTTGCATTAACTGAGCCGCAAATCCTACCGTCGCTATGACTGTTTTCCCCTTTTCTGCGGAACCCAAGTTTTTCCAATTACTATAAGCACCAACAATCTGCTGAATTCCGAAGGAAAAAGCCGCAACAAAAATCAACTTCCCTGCAATAGACCATTTCGGATACTGGTTTGCCCATGAATCTTCAGCAGCCTGACAAACCGTCCAGACCGAACTTCCCGGTGCATTGCTGAGAATATTCGCCATTGATAGGGCAACATCGGCAGCGCCGTTAGCACTGTTCTGCACAAGGTCATTTGCTTGCTCTGTCGCAAGCTTCCACTCGTCGGGAATGATTGCAGGGTTACTCGCCGCAGTTGCGAGGAAAACCTGGAGCCAGTCGGTCAGCCACGGTGCCGTGTTGTCTACCGTTTGAATATCTGTCTTTACACTTTGGCTGCCAAGCACTGCCACTACAACATCATTGTAGAATTGCTGTGCGATCACCCCAGTGGGCTGCAACACCATCAGAAGCTCGCATGCGGCATTGAGCTGATTCGCATCTGGCGTTCCTGCGCTTCTATAAGCCGATATCCAGATCGGTAAATTGGGTGTATAAACATCATCGTAAAGTGCTTGTGCCCACTTCTCGCCGCCAGTTTTACCATTCTCATCCGGGACATTATCATTGAGATAGGGTTGAATTTTGGGCACAGATAGAATGTACGCCTCGTTATAAATTCCCTGCTGTTGCAGATTGAAGTCTGATTCTTTAGCAATTCCTGTCATTAAGTAGTATTTGAGTTTGAGCGTTTGATCATCTGAAAACTGTGTAGCAGGTTTACTCTCACCTGAATAGTTTGCAGCTTGCCAGCTCAGTTGAGCTTTGGCGTAGCTTGTCTGATACCAGCTCAAGCTCTGGTTGATTAGTGCCTTTCGATTGTCAGATAGCACGGGTGGATTTTCGCCATAGAAGGTAGTCAGCCAGCCCACTTCGTCTGAGTTCTGCGAAATTGCCCACTTCATGTTCTCAACCAATAAATTCTGTGCCATATTCTGGACATTCTGTTTGTCGTCCTGAGATATAACCATCAGAGTGGCTAATGTATCTGCGTTCAGGCTGGTATCCTCTAAGATATCTGCGGTTGTGAGCAAAGTTGGCTTGGCAGGAGCTGCAAGCTGAGAAGCCGTTGTGCCCTTCCAAAAGTACACCTCACCCTCAGGTGGAGTAGGATTGTTGGGATCAGCAGGGCAGCAGCTTGTTATGGTGCCAGTAAAGGTAGAAGTACTGAGCATCGTGATTGTAATCGAAGCTTGAATCACACCTACGGCACCCGTGTATGTGTCCGTGCAATCAAATTCAGTATTGTCTGAATCATTGATGACGAGCTGAACCGTGTTGGGCAGGGGTGAGGGCTGGTAAAACGAAACTGTACTGAGGTCTGTACCACCATTGTCTGGATCGCCATTGTAAACAATCTGTTGATGCTGGGTTGTATCATAGCCTAAACTGAATGTGTATCCAGGTTGCCAAGCACTGTCAGGAAGTTTGCTGAGTTCTACAGTAACCGGATAGGGTTGCTTAGTAACCCAAGTATTGAACTTCCTGGGCTGAGAACCAGTCAACAAGGCAGCAGACGGCTCGTGATCCAATGGCAGATCGACCAGAGGGAAAAAGGACGCAATGACGGAATAAGTAACTGCATCAGCTTTTGTTGTGCCGATGGTGATCATGCCGCTCAATGTGACACCGCCACTCATGAAGTAGAGATAACCGGAGGTGTAGTGGGATTTTGTCAATTGCCGCCAAGATACAAAGTTTTTACCAAACCGTGGTAAAACAACATGAATGTCATCAATTAGCAAATTACCCTGATAGAACCGGATCGACTTCACACCATGTCCAATATTTAAGCCAGGCTGATCTTTAGATGAGGCGCAAACATTGTAAATCCGATCGGCAATCTCCACAGGCCTGATCAGTTCAGAATCATGGTTGTACATCCGAATCTTATGGACAGTCTTGTTTAATTTTGTCGGAATAGCTGTGCTCATGTTTAGTACCTTTTTGAGTTGACTGTGAGTTTTTACTGCATACAGAGTTTTTTGTTCAGTTCATGATAGAAATACAGGGATAAATCTCTGTTCTAATATCCCTAAAATGCCTACTCTATTAGCCAAAAATTGTCGAAGTTTGAGTTCTCAAGTTACATTTATACCATATTTTTGTTCTCTTCATCAGATAACTTGAAGCATTTCTTCAGTTTGACAACTCAAATTCGTGAATATGAAGTGCAATATCTCTACGCTCTTGATGCAATAAATTAGAACTAGGAGAAATGGTAGATGGAGACACTTGCTAAATTATTAGCTTCAGAGTACATCCTCCTTGAATTTAGATTTAGCAATATCGTTTTCTGATGTGTTCATACTACCTAGCTAGCAAGATTACTATCATCTACCAATTGCTGTAATACTAATCTTCTATGAACCTGTATAGAAGGCGTGAGGGCGGAGTTCCCACAAGGGGGCTTTGCCCCCTTGATCTCCCTTGATTCTGTGCCGCTTCAACAAGGATGGGGGTATGAGTACCCAGATCTAAGCTAGGTTGTAGATCAACTGCACCTTGGGTGCCACAATTCTATCAGGTGCTTTAGAACGAGCAGTTGCCGCAGGTGGAGAGGGGAGAGCATCCGTGAAAGGAACAGCGTGCTGCTCCTGGAAGGTTTGAGCAGGAGGTGGCGTTTGGGGCTTGGGTAGAAACAGGTTGATAACCGTAATGACGATTCCCAAAAATGCGAAGACCGCCGATAGGACTGTGCAGACAACCGAGGTAATCGCGATCTCTACAATCTGAACGATCAAACTCCCTAGAGTCATTCCCATTGTGATGCCATCCATAACAATTTGCTGAATTGGCTTTCCGTCTTGAATATCTTTCACAAAGTCATAGATGTTTAAGGCTAGAGTTGTTGCGGTAATCAAAATCCCAGCAACTTTTGCCACGAGCTTGGCTTTCCCAAACACGTTCTCCCATGAGGCTTTTGGTACCAACTGTTTGGTTTCCTGATCCACTAAGCCAATGGCACTCTGAACTGCCTGTGTTCTCCACATTGCCTCATCAATATCGATAGCGTCATTGATCATTTCCGTGACAATATCATCCATGACGCTGTCCAGGCGGGCCGCTTCCGATATCGCATTCTTGAGAGCCTGCTGCGATCCCTTCACAAAAGGATCTAAGAGATCAATTCCCAGTTCGGCAAATCCCTTGACTAAATCAATCGTCTTAGTGATAATCCCTACCTTTTTGCTGCCATCTTTTTGAGAGTCCCAGTTCATAAAGGAAATTGCGGTGTTAAACACTCCTCCAACCATAGACAAAAAATTCAGCAATTTTCCTAACCCACCCAAAGTCGGATATGCCGCTGCAAATGCCGCTTTTGCCTGAGTGAGTTGATTGACCAGACCGTAGCCTTTATAGAGGGCAAAGATGCCGAAGATCGCTTTTGCGGTTTTGGTTGCATCACCAAAGTACTTGAACGCATTTTTGATATCATCAACCGCTCCCTGAAAATCACTGGAGACTGCTGTCGCTCTTAGCGATGTCGGGGTATCTGGGACAGTAGCTGCCAAATTTTCCAGTGTTTGCGGCAGCCAGTTCAGGGTGGTTTCCTCGTCCCAAACTGTGGTGTTATATATGCCTGTTTGCAGGGTCAGTCGACCAAATAACCGCTCCTGGTATTTCTTAGCGTATTCCCCAGAGGGATCAAGCGTACCCAGTAAGGCTGTGTAGTTATTCGCCTGCTTGATTCCCACTTCCTCGTACCCATCGGTTAGTAGGGCAGTGAACACACTGTTAAGTTTAGCAGGCGTTGTGAGTTCATCCAGGAGGAGAGCAGCCCACTTCTGACCCCCATCTTGAATGTATGCTCCTAAATTACGCTGCCCCAACAAATAGGCTTGAGTAAAGACACCACTGGACTGAGTATTATACTCATCGCTTTCACCCATGCCATGAGTCAAGTAATACTCCAACTTTGCTTTCTGGATCTCGTTCAACTGGATCGGCGGTGGAGTTGTACTGTTGGGAGAGGTACTGAGACCCTTTGCCAAATAGGCTACTGCAAATTTATCTTGATACCAGGATAGATCTTGCGTAATCACCGAAATGCGAGACGCTTCGCGAACAGGATCGAGAACAGGAGGATTTTGAGCGAAAAAGTCACTTAACCATTGCTTCTCGTAATCTCTCCGACCCATTGACCATTTCATGTTCTCGACCAGCAGGGTCTGAGACAGTTGGGTGACTGTGTCATTGGGTACTAAAGACACCAGGATATTGACATCTAGGGGCAAGTCTTGTACGAGAGCCTCTGCGCTGAGTTGGTTCAGTACGGGTGCCTGAAAATGCTTTGATGGGGAGGGAACGAGACCTTTCCAGAGATAAACCCCGTCCCCTGCGCGATCGCTACACAGTTGGCTGACAATGCCCGTAAAATGCTCTCCCAAAGGACTCAGGATAATTTGGGCAGCCACATACAGCTCGGGGTCTTCTGAACAGTGGAAAGATGCCTCATCTTTAAGATCTAGAGTTACTTTCAGTTGATTATTGCCATCCGTCTGCAAGGCAAAATGTCCGCTCATATCTTGTTGAGCGAGCTGTACCATGGGTTGGCTTATTCCCTCGTGTAGATTATACTGGCAGCCCAATTTCAGTTCTAAACCCGGCTGCCACGCCTCGGCGGGAAGAGCATTTGGATCAGTGCCAACGGGGTATCGCCGTTTGGTAATTTGAGTGGTGTAAGTGGCGGGTGGAATTGCTGTAGCCATTACGCTGTGAGAGGTAGCCGTTGTAGGGCAATCGCCGTGAGTAATCGTGCCGTAGGCTGTAACCCCATCGCTGCTGAAGAGCAAATTGCCTGCGGTGAAATGACTGGCGGTTCTCTGAACCCAGGAAATTGAGTCACGGTCAATCTGGGGTTGCACGAGCGGGATTTGATCAAGGTGGAACTGTCCGTCAGAACAGTGCAGGCGGTGCACAGATCCTTCAGGAATATAGGCGCATTCCTCTTTTGAGTAAGAGTAGAGGAAATAGAGACGATTGAGCTTGGCAACCTTGGTTTTAGGACTGGTAAACAGCTTGAGTTGAACAGTCATAGGAGTCTCCTGTTGTCATGAATTTTCAGAGCAGTGTGAAGAATGCTGGGTTGAAGATTGATGCAAAAATGTAGATCAATGCAGATCAATGCAGCAGTCGGTTTCCAGATCGAGATCTAGTCTTGCCCAATTCCGACCAAGCTGCATCTTGGTAGTCGGCATGACTCAGTAGACTTAATTGGAAATAGTTGAAACCCTTGCTATGTGTGGCTTTCAGGAAACGGCTAAAATCACCTAAAGCGCTTGCTATATAAGGCTCTGAGGGCATTTTGACTGTTTTATTACCGATTAAGTCTATTGTCAATAAAGAAATGACCGTAAAAGAAGCGTAACGTTTTAATCCCATGCCCAATGTTCAATCCAGGCATCCCTTCGGATTGAGCACAGACCTGGTAGGTGTGATTGGTAATATTGGCTGGATTGATCGATTCAGAACGGCTCTTACACACACGAACCTGGCGAACTGTTTCAGGCTTCAGATTTGGAAAAAGTGTTTGGCTCATGTCTAATACCTTTGTTGTGAGTTGATATTGTTTCAGAATTCTTCGGTTGATGGTAGCAATGCAGGGATAAGACTCTGTTATTCCACCTGAGATATTCAAACTATTCAATCCTAGCTTTCTCTCGAGCTTGAGATAGATTAGTTTGAAACATCTTTACTGATTCATTAGTTTGAATATGTACGATGAATCTAACATTTTCTCGACCTTAACACAATAGATTTAGACTGAGATAAAACTATGGACATTTGCGCTGACCAATTTATTAATCCCAAGTTTGTATTTCCATCTTAAATTTGAGTACATACTGTTGGATCAACAAAATCGCAGTCATCTACTCAGTGTCACAGTCTGAGAATGACACTAGCCCATGACACCTATCATGGTGATCGATTTTGAAGATGTACAATGACGCCTACCGGGTAATATGATGCGCCCAAAGCTGATTATCCGATGAAACCGTTTGATACATCAAATCCCAGGAGTAGTGCAGATTTTCGCCGCTCTTAGTTTCATCGTAGCCGTCAGGTGTCCAAACTCCATTGGGGTCGTTCACCCAAACGCCGGTTGCATCGTATCCCCGCAGCAGAATCACGTGCCCAGAGCGGGTGAGCTTCGTATGCACCACAACAGGCAAACCGCAGGCTAACCAGGCTCTGATGTAAGCCCAACTGCTGGTATAGCTGAATTCATCCTGGCAGCCATAGGCTTCCACTACTTTCGCCAGATCCAGCGGCGAGTGGCGGTCTAACCCGTGCTGGTCGCAGTAGGCATCGAGTTCGTCAGGATAGCGCATTTGGGGATGCAGTTGATGTACGCCCAGATAGGCCAAATCCATTGCCAGTGCTGTGACGTTACAGGAGCCGCCCGGTGCCTCCTGATTATCATTCTGGTCGTAGTAGTCGTAGTGAGGAATCGGTAAATCAACCGTGGTGGGAGACAGATTCAGAGGCTGGCCATCCTGCAAAATTTCGACATGGGGACGGAAGATATACCAGGTGTTGTATTCGTCATAGGCGATCTGTTTGCCCTGCGCATCTACACCCAGCGAAACCTTGAAGTGGCTGCCGACGATTTCGTAGCTAGAGATGGATAGGGTTGTTCCGGCGGAAATGGCCTGCTTCTGGTTGTTGGGCAGCGTCGTGCTTTGGGCGGTGCTGAGCTTGAGCCAGGTGTCGTGAACGATTTTGATGGTGTAAGACATGATGAAATCCTTTCCTGGAGGGTTCTTGATGGCGTACTTTTTGGCCTGCGGACGGTTTGCAAATCAGTTTTCTAATTTTCGCTGGATAGCTTGTCAGTCGCTTCGGCTGATTCAGCTAGTCTGCGCTCGATCTCATTCAGTAATGCTTCAGAGCTGGTGAAACCCAAGCGCTGCCCTGTGCTGGGAAGCTCAAGCGTGAAGCGACAAACAGTTGTGTTGGTTGAGAGGTTTTGCTCCTCCCAGTGGCGAATCACATAGACTTTGTAATGGGCAGGGCTGTTTGCCATGATCTGGCTCCTCTGGCTGCTGGCGAAGATATGTAATTTAGCTGAGAATTTCTTCTCGATGATCACATTCCATCCAGCAATTCGGCCTTAAAATACAGTGGTCATTTTTAGAACCTGATTTAGAGTCTGAAAGGGGGCAGGGGTTTTACCCCTGGAGGCGCAGCCCCCACCCCCTAACCTATCTGTGAACGCTGTATACACTTCAACGCTCAAGAACCCGAGTCTTCGCGGTATTTCCTGAGGCAGGTGGCGGACAGGGGTTAGCGGCAGGATAACAGCCGTATAGCTGAACGCTTTGGGTCTGCGGCGATGCGGTGTAGTTAAAGGCAATCACGTATAGATTGGCCGATGTGCCAAAACTGGTGCTGCTGATCGCACATTCTGGCTTGGATGAATCAGCACAGGTCTGGGGCTGCCAGCCTCCGTTCTGCCATAGGTAGAGCGTGTATTTTAGAGGCGGCTGCGAGGCGGCTGCAACCCTGGGCGTTGACCAGGTGACGAGAACATTGCCGTTATCTGGCGGCTGGGCTGTAATAGATGCGGTGTAGGGCCAAATGACCTGACCCGAATCCAGATTGGGTGCAGCGGGCAGGTTGATATTCACCCTGGGCATATCTGGGTAGTTCAGCCCCATGTACACGATATCACGTTGTAGCGGATCTACCGCCCACACGGCTGATACAGTAACGTTATCACACAGGCCATATAGCAACGCACCTGAGTTACTTTTGCAATCTTGCAGGTCGGTTGGGCTGAGACTGCTGGTGATGGCTGGCGAGCCGCTGTCCTGACCGGTTGGCAGCCCCCACACCTGAGCGGTCGCCCCTGTGTAAGTGTCTGTGACCTGCTTTGACTCTGGAGTGATGTCAAACGCCATTGTGTTACTGCCGGCATCTGTCAGGATGATTCTACAGGGTTTATAGGCACCTGATGCAAACGGCAATGGCAGCGTTTGTGCTCCTGGCCCGGCGATCGGGATGTCAATAGCGCTGCATAGATTGGCGCTCACCCAGTTATTGCTGATTCCGGCTCCGGCAGCGTTGTAGCCCCAGTTAATTTTGTATTGCTGGTAAGGGTCGTAGGGGCGCTGATTGTCCAGGGCAGTGGTTCCCCCCGCGTCAATGATAAAGCCCGACGAAGCGTCCCGGAAATTGCCATATTTGTCATCGATCGAGAACGAATAGGCTACGGCAGCAACCCCGTCTGTAGGGCTGTGGATCAGACGAGTATAGGGATCTAGATTGAACTGGCTGCTGTAGGGGACTGTAAAGGTTAGAAAGGGGTCAAATTGATACTGCTGGCTGCCATCGTTCGGATCGTAAGCTACACCCCGCAGCAAAGCCTGAACTCGCTGGGTGCGGTCGGTCATGTCAGGCAGATCGACTCCGCCGATCTGAGGGTTATATCCAACAATATGTTGGATAACACAGGCGTTCTGGAGGTTTTGGTCTGGGTTATCAGGTAGGCCGCAATCCTGGTAGAACGGCGTGGAGTTCTGTTGAAATGCGGTGTAAAAATTATTCCAGACTGCTTGAGCATTGCTCTGAAACAGACTACAGAAATTGGCTTTATTGAACTGTTGAGTCACCCCATCTGGCCAGGCCAACTGGTCGAGATTAGTGCAAGGATTGCCCTGAATCCAGGACATCCAGCGATCGATATAGGGCTGCACCTCCGTTGCTTGATTGACAACCCCACTAATCAGATAGTTCGAGCCGTCTGTTGGCTTATAAACCGAAGACACAGCCTTGGCCAGCGTATTTTGAATTGTGTTATAGCCTCCTGGCACATGGACTGCGACCGTATTTGTCCCCCCGCCTAGCTCAGACGGCAACAGCTTGCTGAAGGCGTTGTCCACCTGGTATTGGCTTAGGTAAGCCGAGTACATCGTCCAGGGCAGCTTGGTGACAAAATCGCTGACCCGCTGCCTGAAGGTCGGCAGATCCATTGCGCCACCCATATAGCCCGTTGCCCCGTGGTTGGAAACTGAGGCCGCAACTGGTAGGTAGAGATCGTCTACATGAGACACGTCGATATCAGCCATTGGAGTGCCCGTATCCGGATCGCCGTTTGCGTCGGCATTATCCGAGTCAAAGGTGTATTCCGCGAGCTGAGCTGGAGCATCGGCAGCAATGGAGTTGTTGGCGAAGCCCGTGAAGCAGTTGCCGCTGGTGCCCGGTTGATCTCGCTTGCCCTGAAAGCAGGGCACCGGAGTTCTGGGATAGGTCGAGTTGTCATACTGCGTCGTTTGAGCGGCGTTGTTTTTATCCAGCGCCACCATTGCCTTTTCAAAGTTGAAGAGGTTGACGGAGAAAATATAGACCCGCCCCGACTGATACCAGCAGCGCCGCACCTGCTGAACACCCTTCACGTCAACGAGCTTTCCTTCGTTGGGAATCATCACCGTTACGGTTTCGCCTGGCTGCAAACCGCCGTCCTCCGGCCCCGGCCCATTCACGAGAATCCGACGCACGTTATTTTCGCCACCGCAAAGATCAGTCGGGACTTGAATTACTGGATAGACGGGAAAGGGAAAGTCGTTGTGGAAGGTGATGTAGCGCTGATAGTCAGGAGTTGAATCTGTTGCAGCAGTTGCAATAGGTATTGTCAGGGAACACAGAATAACGACCAATAATGTTGATAGAGCTAAACTCAAACGAATAACTAGTTTTTTCATGTCCTACTCCGAAGATTTTTTGTAGATCAGCCCTGTGACAATCAAAATGCATCATCTAAAATTTTGATTGTCCGAATACAGCGTTTTTCACTCACGTAAGGTGCAGGGGGTGTGGGGATGGAGTTCCCATAGGGGGGCCTTGACCCCCATTGATTCTGTACAGCTTCAAAAAGAATGGGTATGAGAATGGGTATGACAGGAATATGGCTGTTCAAGTTGGCAATGAAATTTCGACTGTCCACAATGTGGTCGGTATGCCGCCAAGCGTGTCCAATACGTAGAGAGCTGTACCCGCTGGATGCATGGCTAATGTTTGAGGATGAGTGCCTACCTGAAAACACTCGATGACTTGCATACTGTCGAGCCTGATCCAGGCGATTGTATAGTTGTTTAGGACAGCAAAAAAATTAATTCCATCGGGGGCTGCAACCATTGTGGCTGATGTGGCTGGAGAGTACGGACCTGCAAATCTGAGTGGAGCAGGAAGAGGAATTTTGCCAATGACTTGATTGTCTGCGGCATCTACGACAGAAATTTCTGGGTCCAAGTCTGCAACAAAGTAGTGCTTTCCGTCTGCGCTGAAGGCAGCAATGAGGGGTACAAGACCTGGTATCACGGGTGTTGATGATAGGGTATTGGTTTCAAGTTGGTAGCTGTAGATGCCAGAACCAGTACAGATTAAAATTAAATCGCCTTGAGGATTTGCAGTCATTAATTTAAAGTCAAAAGTCTGCTGAAAATCTACTGATTTAACCTGACTCAAATTTGACGGGTCGAGAACAGCGAGAGAAGAAACCTGCGTATAACCTTGTGACTGTTTCGGACACACAGCTGCAACAATCATGCTTCCTTGTGCAGCCCCTTTTACAATGGAAGCGTAGTTTCCTAATGATTGATTTAGCAGCTGTCCTGATAAAGCGAAGGAGTCAACCTCACCGGGATCGGCATAATCAACACAATAAAGTTGGGTCCCGTCGGAATTGAGTGTTGGGCTATTTAGATCAGAACCACTATCAATAGTTTTAATAAGCTGATTTTCTGCTGTGGAGATGATAAATGCGCTCATCATTGAAGTAGCGAGGTAAGAGCCATCAGAACTCATATTGATATTTAGACCGCCAGCCGGAAGAAGCAACGAGCTGAGCTTAAAAACATTGATGAAAGTTGAGCTGACAATACCGCCGTTATTTCTCTTCCCCGGAAAGGCAGTCAGCGTAAATTGGAGTTCTCCAGTCACAGCAGAAAGCGTGAAGGAGTAAGCGGTTGAGTTGGCCGGTAAACTAGTCGCGCCTGAAATCGGGGTGCCATTCAAACTCAAGGCACAGTGGTCTACATTCTCAGTTTGCCAACAAAATTCGATTGTACTGCCTTCTGTAATAAAATCAGAACTGCTGACAGTCCCAAATTGAATAATCGTAGGCTGCTCCACAGTAACGTACACCTGCTTTTGGCACAGGGCACTGCCGCCTGCCTCAACATTGAGCGTGAATTCCGTTGACGCCTGTAACCCGTACAAGGGATAGGTGGCTACAGGCTGCAAATTAGAAACATTGGCTGAGCCATAGCTTAAGCTATAAACATAGGTGGTATTGCTGTCACTGCTGCTCCCGCTCCAGGAGAGAGTTACTGTGCCCCCTGGCGCTATACTGGTAGGCTGTGCGGTGAAAGACTCAAGATTAAAGGCTTGAGGAAACTTGGAGAGGGTGAAGCTGGTGGAGTTGGTTTGCGAGTGATTGTTGAGGGTAACGGTTTCGATAATCTTGAGGAGAGTGCCTCCAACTTGGCCATTCACAGCAATGTTGCTGAACTCAAAGGTCAGGCCATCGGGCCCAATCATGGCGCTGCCCCCACTGGGCTGAAAGATAAAGATACCCGCCCCCCCAGAAGAGAGGCTCCAACCCGTTGGACAGGTGGTGGAAATGTTGGCTGAGTTGGTCAAATCAATATCAGAAGTGCCGATCACAACTGAGAATTGAAGCTGAGTACACTGAATAGCAGGTGGAGCTGCCCGGTAGATCACTACAGTGATGCTGCCAGTGCTGTTAATTTGCAGCGGATTGGGATTGGTGGTGACGAGATAACTGAACTGGGTATTTTCAGTATCGGCAAGAACGATGTTGTCGAGTTTAAGCGTCATGGTTAAACCTCTGGAAATGTAGTGAAGTCAATTGAGAGAATGGTGAGGTGATTGAGGCAATCGAGTTCTTTGCTGTTTTTCGAAACTCGTTACTTTATATCTTCTCAAGAACAGAGAAGATATAATTCAAGACAACGCACTCCTATGCTTAATACCAATCAGAATCAAAGCGATATTGATAAATAAAAGCACAATAAGAGGCTGCTGAGGCGAGTCTACCTGGCTTGAAGCTGAACTGTCCAAATTTTAGATCGAGAGTTGCCACCAGCTCCGGCATCTGCTACATATAACCACTTACCATCTGAACTCACTGCTATTCCGGTGGGTGACTGGCCTACCTGTAAAGTGCAGAACACTGCTGGTTGTGCTGCTGGGTTTATCCAAACAACCGTGTTGTTACTCAGACTGGCGAGGAGGTATTGTCCACTGGAGTCAAGAGTCATGTATCTTGGTGCAGCCGGTAAGGAGATGGTGTTGACCACTTGATGGATTGCTGCATCGACCACCTCAATCGCTGGTGTGGTTTTAGCAAGATAATACTGGCTTCCATCCCCATTAAATAGAGCAAGCAGATTCTTCAATGAATCAAGAGGTGTTACGGTATTCGCATTATAGTCATAGCTCCAGAGCTGTCCAGAGAGATGTCCGGCAGGGATGTAATCAGGAATGTAATCAATAAGCAGAAATTGATTGCCTTGAGGATTACCCACAATACAGCTTATGACTGCATTCTCATCTGGAACAGTAAATCCGGCGTGTTGAACAGCATCGTAATTATCTACACGATAGACGGTGGCAGAAACGCTCACGCCGTTCTGAACTGCTACGACAAGCAGAGGGGGATTATTACTGCGTATTAGCCCTAATCCCAAATAGGCTGATGCGCTGCTGCAATGTAGCGTCGCGGCATAGCTTGAGGTGTCCACAACAGCTAGGGAATAAATGTTGCCTGCCTGATAAGAAGTACAGTAAAGGTGAGAGCCGTCTGCGCTGAGAGCCATAGGGCTGAGGTTGAAGCAAAATGTCCAGAAAGAACTAATATCTAGAGCCTTGGCGGTACCTATAGAAACAACAGATGGGCTGAAGAGTTCTCCTCCAAAATTACAACAAGCAACGAAAAGCTTAGAGTCATCCGGACTAATCAGCATTTGCAGAGGGTTAGGAGTAACACCTTCAATGGGAGCGGACAGCACTTGAGGCTGAAAGACGTTGACAATTGCGTTTCTGGTCACTCCGTTATTATCACCCTGATTAGGAAAAGCATTCAGCGTATAGGTATAGCTGCCTGGAGCTTGAGGAACAGTAGTGGAATAAGGATCGTTGGAAGATTGATTGTTTTTTAATCCGTCTTGAATCATCTTGCCATTCATGGTGAGGGCGCAGTGATCTACATCCTCCGTCTGCCAGTAGAGCTGAATGTTGCTACCGGGTAGAACACTGACAGGATCACCCACCACGCCAAATTCTCCAATCACAGGTTGATTGACCGTGACAGTCTTCTGCTGCTGGTATTGGGCGCTGCCGCCTGCGACGATACTCAGCGTGAAGGTCGTTGTTTCCAGCAGGTTCTCTACCGGGTAGCTGTCCGTGTTCGGTAAGTTGTCAAACGTGTTCGTGCCATAGCTCAAGCTGTAGTCGTAGGTGACATTCTGACTGCTAGCACTACCGCTCCAGGACAGGTTCGCAGTCCCCCCCGGAGCCACAGTGGCAGGGTTAATGTTGAAATACTGCAATTCAAAGTTTTTGGGAAACTTGGAGAGGGTGAAGCTGATAGTGTTGATCTGCGGCTGCCCACCACTGGGCGGCGTCACTGTCTCCTTGATGTTCAACGGCGTACCGCCCACTTGGTCGTTGACTGCAATATTGTTGAACACAAAGCTCAAGCCATCTGCACGGATTGTGCCGTTACCCGGAGTGGAGGTGAAGGTGAAGACGCCAGGGTCATCTGCGGAGGAACTCTCTGTCCAACCGGTTGGGCAAGAGGTGGTGATCGTGCCGGGGTCAGTGGTCAGGTCAGTGTCATTTTTGCCTGGGACGACCGTGAAGGTGAGGCTGCTGCATGTCACCTCAGGAGGAGCACTTTTGTAAACCACGACGGTGAGGCTGCTAGTGCTGCTGCTGATTTGCAGAGGATTAGGATTTGTGGTAACGGTATAGCTGAGTACGGTATTGTCAGTATTGGCAAGAACGATGGCGTTGAGTTTAAGCGTCATGGTTAAATTTCAGGAAATGAAATAGAGTACGTTGGGTTAATTAGGTTAATATTTTCGTTCCTCCCTCCGAGATAGCAGCCAGCAGCAGGAAGGAATCGCGATCAGCTATCTTGTTTGTCAACCAGCTTCAACCAACCTTCGTGAATTACCGCAGGCGTATTAACTAAACGCGGCTTTTGATTTGCTTTCACGATCGGCAGACTCGTATTCCAGGTATTGGGATCGCTGCGCTCAATCCACGACCAGTCTGCGTGCTTTAAGGCAGGAATCGGGATGCGGATCGTATCTGGATCGGTAAGCAGTCCATTTACCCGGAAGGTGACGTTGAGCGTCTTGATCGCATCTCCAATGTATGCTTCGGGCAGTGTCACCTTTTGAATTGGCAGAATTCCTGTTGTCGCGTGAATATTGCCGCGTGGGTCGAGCAGCAGTGTGACAAATTTTGTGGTTTGCTGGGTGGCAGGCTGTCTTAGGTAGTTGGGCGGCAGTGTGATGTAGTTGTTTTCTCCGATCGGCGCGATGTAAGGCGTTGAGCTACTGGGCGTATGCACCGAGTTAAACTGCCCGTAGTTATCGCTGTTGAAATAACCCAGCAAGCCATCATCAAACAGGTCTAAACTGCCCAACCGCAGATTAAACTGCACCTGAGTAAAGTCAAATGAGGTTTCATTGAGCCAATTCGATCCACAGGTCCAGGCCCAGGCTTGATCCTGCACCGGATCGCCCTCCAGCATCAACTGAAGCTCAGCCCGCACCAGCGCCAGCGGTCGCCCAATCAGCACCGAGAGCTTTTCATCACCTCTGCCGCTCAAGGGGTCAACCTGCCACAGCGTGGCGTCAATGACTTGCAGTAATGCCTCAAACCCCGCTGCCTGATCATTCAAACTTAAAAGCTGTTGAACAAAGCCCTGGAGATGAGGATTGGCAATTTGAGCAGGCGCGATCGGCGCAGCATCTCCTGGATTGGGCTGCCATACCAGCGTGTACTGACCTTGACTGTTTTCCACCCGCAGCAGTTCACCCAGCAGGTCGCCGGTGGCATCATAAATTGCCAGACTTTGATCCAGGTGGTTTGGCAACACCCAACCACAGACCGGGCTGGCGTTGGCATACAAATCCGAGCGCTGCTGGTCATTGGTGGCAGACAGAAAATTGAACTCTAATCGAGCGGGCTGCACTAAACGCGGCGACTGTTTCAAATAGGAACTGGCGCTGGGCGGATTCACCGATCCTGCCGGTTTATAGTTGGAATTGGGCACTAGTTCATTGCCCTGAATCGGGTAAAACGACTCGTAGTTGCCAGTAGGATTATTGTTGGCTTGCAGCAGGGGTAACACCTGACCAAATCGATCGACCACCTGCAACTCCTGGAAGTAGAAGTGTCCGGCGCGAATCGGGAAGAAATAGCTGGCGGGCAGAGGCGGAGGGTCCCAAGCGCCACCCCCGGCAAATCCGGGAGTCGGATAGGGAAATGAATCATACTGATCGCCCACTTGAGCCACCACTGATGCATCGGGCGGCATCGTCACATCCAGATCTTGCATGATCAGGAAGTCATTAAAGCCGCTCAGGGTCTGCGATAAGAAGTTCCATTCCCCAACCTGATCAATCAGCTTCTGAATTGCTTGCAGACCGGGCGCGTTTGGGTCACTGGGATTGTCTTGCAGATATTGTTTGAGGCGAGCAATAAAGCCAAAGGTGATGTGCGGGCTGAGAAAAATGCGTCCACTGTAGGTTTGAGTGACTGGATCGGTGTCGCTGTCGATATTGGGGGGTGGCCAATCATAGTCAGACCCGTCGAACTGCCAGTTGATCACGCCCGCTGTCGAGGTAGTGCCTGGTGTCGGCAGATAGGTTGCCTTCCACTCCAGAAACAGCGGTGCCCAGGCCTGCTGCCAGGGCGCGATCCCCAGCGTTGCCGGAACATTGGCAGCGGGCGTTTGATTCACTGTGCCGCCACTGACATAGGAACCGATCGCCGTTGCTACTTCTGTCGGAGTTGACCCACCCATCTGAGCCACAATCACAGCAGCGCTGTCTGTATCCAGAAAGAATGCCTCCTGGAGCAGGGTCATCATCAGACTGACAAACTGGGATGGCAGCTTGCCCTGTTGGGCAGACGAAAGCATGGGAATGAACTGACTGAGCTGGCTCACCGTTACCGTCTGGCTGCCCACCGTTAACCCGGTAATGGTTTGATCGCCCAGGCGAGTCAGCAAGGCCGCAGTCGGATCGCTGGCCCCTCCGTAAATATAGCGATCGGGCCACTCCATGCCGCCAATCATCAGCACCGGGTCGCTGGGCTGATAAAAGCGGGGCTGAGCCACCGGGTTAAGTTGCAGCATCGGCGGCAGCTCCATGACGGTAGTGGCATAGTGGGCGATGCTGGCTGGATTATGGGGATCGGGCAGAGCAGCGACCTGACCAGCAATCTGGCTCTGCAATTGAATCACCTGACTGATCAGGCTGCCAGAAGTGTTGGTATCCAGTGCGGTCTGCATTGCCTGGAAAATTTGACCCCACAGAGCAGCGAGCTGTGTTTCCGCAGGCGGCGGACTGTCCTGATATCCATTCTGGATGGCAAATTGCTGTTTCCACCAGATGTCGTGGAGCTGTGACTGGAGCGATCCTAGCTGTCGCCGGTTTTGATCAAGCTGCACCTGGGCCTGGTTGAGCTGGGCCAGAGCGGCGGCCTGGGCTGGGGTAATCTGGGGCTGGGGCTGGTTGGTCTGGGTCAGGTCTGCCCGTTGGGCTGCCGCAATTTGCCACAGAGTGCCTCCTGGCGTTGAGGCAAACCAGGCTTGTTCTGCCTTGAGCGCTATCTGCGCCGCACCGTCCGGTGGATTCATCTCCGGCAGCAGGCTGTACTGAAACGCCTCCATCAGTTCCGGGTTAACGGTCGTGCCAGAATTCTGGGCAACCGATTCTAAGAGGACCGTAAACGCATCAATGCCGTTATCACCCACAGCAACATGGAGCTGGGTCGGATCTAAATTGACGCGCTTGGGGACCGTCGTGGTCTGCCATTGCACCGCGTAAATCATGCCGTGGCAGAGGGACTGTTTCGGCAGGCTGGCGGCGGGCAAATTCTCTGCCCCTGCCGGGACTGCCCAGTTTAACTCCTGCATCAACGCCATCCATTGATCCGCCGTGGCCCAGCCGTTCGCCCCATACTGACTGCCATACAGCAAATCTTCCGTCGGGTCAGAATACCAGCCCATCACCACATAGGTCAGGTTAGTACCGCCGTTATAGACATCGCTGGGCAAATCGCTCAGGTCGTCGTAGACCGAAAATACATCCTGCACGTTCGGCGTGTAGGCAGAAAAGGTGACAGTGGCAGGACCCACCGCTTTGAGAAAGAGCTGGGCTGCCGCTGGTTCCACCCAGCTCTCCAGATCCACGGTTTTGCCTAAGGTCGCCGTTGTCACCGAGTTGGGGGCGGAGGTATTCGTCGGAAATGGGTCAACAAAGGGATTCGTGCCCGGACTGCTCTGAGATCCCAGATAATCGCTCTGCACGACCCAGGCTCGACAGGTTCCGGTGGCAGCCGTTCCCGGTACAATTCGCACGACCAGCCAGCGGTTAGGAACATTGGGAAAAACCACCTCCTGCTGTTCGGTCATGCCTGCGGTAGCACGAACGGCGGCGGCGGTGCCTGCCTGGGAGGAAGCGGTTTGTTTGTTTCCGTGGGCAAAGGTGTCGGGTAACACCCAGTGCAGGTAAACGCCATTGCTGGGATTGCCTCCCTCGATGTTGAACGGGGCAGGAATCGGCGACTGAAACTTGTTGAGATTGTCGTAGTTCGGCAGCCAGCGGCTAAAGCCCACCGCCCCTTTCATTGGGGTGTTAATTACCAGGGCTTCCAGCGCAACCGGAACCAGCAGTGTGGGAGTAGAGGTCTGAGAAGTCGTCATCGCATTAGCCTCACTGTGAAATTGGAGATGAGAAATTGGAGATGAATTGGTTGAAGATGAATTAGAACGGGAGGGATTCTAAGCGTGGTTTTGGAACACCATCTTTTCTGGTTCCCGAATGAGCTGGATGGCAAATTCTGCTGGACTGATGATTCCATCCGAATTGTTGAGTTTTCCCTGGAGCTGCTTCTGAATGTTCTGTTGCAGGGTTTGGATGTCTACCACCGTGCTAGAACTCCGGAAGGGGATGGGCTGGGAGATTTCGGGCTGAATGATGCTGCCCGGTTGAGAGTCAGTCACCACATTCCGCAGATAAATCACAGTGTTAGTTTTGACTGCTTCGACTCCAAACCCAAAGCTTTCTTTAGGTTCATTCAGTTCAATCCAGGCAGGGATACTGGGCAATAAACACAGCATCACATCTGGTGTTAACCACTCCATTCTCAGAGACATCAACAAATTACTAGGTTCTAGTTCATTGGTTGTTTCATTGACTGTGACTGTTTGATAGCTTTTGATCTCCAGTCCTGGAAAGCCAGAAACGACTTGCGATCGCAGCAAAAATCCGGCCATCGGCTGAGGCACGGGTGATGAATCAGCGACCGTTCCCAACATCTTTGTCCGAATCGTTGGGATTGCCTGATGCACTGCCTGCCGGATCAGGGGTTTAGCCAACTGATTAAACAAACTGTCCTGACTGCTCTGCACCCCCAAACTGAGGGCACCGTCAATCAAACTGTCGATTGCATTGGGATTGATGTAGAAAAAGCGAATTGACTCGGTGGGCAGCATCTGCTGATTCGGCACTAGCTTGTCAAAGGGCACCCCATACAGCAGCGCTAGCCGGGAGAGCCAGGTGAGAATGTCAGGTGGGATGGTATTTGCAGGGGTGACTTCAGTGGCTTCTGCTTGCTCCGGCTGCATTGCCAGCAGCACGCGGTTAAACAGGGCTGGCGTTTCTGGTTGCTGCATGAACTGCTGGAAAGCATGAACCGAGAGCGAGGATTTGGGCGCTCGTTCGCTCGACTTGGGCTGGGGTTGTGGCTTGTATCCCAACTCTGCCGCCTTGAGGGCAACGCCCTCGGCAAACCCATGACCTAGAAAATTCATAAACGATTCACTGATCAATCGCGGATGCAGAAGCTGCCGAATTTGCTCTACCGTCTCGGTTTGCTTCAATGCCGTGCTGACATGGGGAGAATTCAACCGATGCGCCAGCAACTGCAACGCCTGATTGGTCTGCCGCCGCCAGTTCAACACGCTGATCGCAAAGCTGCGATCTGCCAGTGCCAGAAACCGTCCGGTCTGCCACATCACCGCATAGGACTGATCAAACAGTCCCGTGTTCGAGTCATAAATCAGGGCAGATTCTGCGGTAGTGTAGGGCGGAATCGCGGTATATTCCTGCACGCGGACTGGCGTCAGCGGACTGCGATACCAGGAATAGGTTTGATCACCCGATCGGGTGCGATAGCTGAGGGGCACAAAGCCGTTATTCAGAATGGATTGGGCAAGCTGCTGATTCGGGTCAGAGCTGGCAGGGGCGGCGGGCATTTTCAGAGCCAGATCAGCCGCACTTTTAGCCTTGGTAACAAAATTCGACATCAGGGTGCTGAAGTTTTCCTTTGCATCAGCAAGACAGTCAAATGTCCAGCTTGCCAGGGAAACCAGCCGAATTTTGCTAATCGTGCTGGGGAAAGTGGGATTTTCCAGATAGGACTGAAACCCTTCCAGCGACACCAGATGAACAATATTACGTACGGAAGACGTGGAACCAGAAGGCGCGATCGGCAAACGGTTCGCCATCACCAGGGAATACCAACCCGTGCCCTGCAATTCCGATTCAGCTTTATATTGCAGGGTGTCTACTTCAAGCTGCCGCACATGCGCCAGATACTTGAGTTCGTTCAATCGAGGGACAACGGCAGCAAAGGTAACGGGTGAAATGTCGATCGCCTGACAGGTGGCAGTCGCATCATCAAACTGACTGAGTTGAATGGTGGGACCGACCACGCCCGCTTCTGGTGAGACAATCTGGCTGAGCGGATAGCTCTGGGTCATGGTTAAATTGCCCAGACTGGAACCATTGGTATTCTCCAGGATGATCTCACTCGGTTGAAACACCAGCAGCGCCAGCCAGGGAATGGTTTTGTCGCCGCCCGCTTGCAGCAGCCGTTCCCAGGGCAGTGCCCGCTTGGTCAACACAATGTAGGGAAACTGCTGGTCAAACTGTCCCTGACTTTTGTTTGCCGGAAACTGGGTTTGAATGTCCGTGGCATTCAGGTTAAACCGGGGTCCCTCCACGGCAAACTGCTGCGTCTGCGTGAAGGGATTTGTGGGCAGTCCGCTGCTTTGCTCTGCCGTAATTTGGTGCGATATTGTGATTGTGTAGGTGTCGGCTACCAGCGCAGGCAGGTAATTGTCACAAAACTGGATATCGGCGATCGCTCCCGAATCAGCAAGACTTTGGTATTGAATTTTGGATGCAGTAGTCATGGCTGTCTCAATGAAGAATGAATAGATTAGGGTACAGATTTAGCTACAGGGTGCATCAGGTCGAGATGCCATCGGGGGTACCCACCATCGGCAGTCCCTGATAGTTCAAACCAACGTTTTGCTGGTCGGCACTCAGATCGCCGTCTGTTCCGGCATTCACCCCTAAAGCTGCCAGCGCCTCAAACAAACTGGTGCGTTTGGTTTTGACTGCATCGCTGGCAAGAGTCTGGCTAATCAGGCTGAGCACCTGCGCGTTGGATTGGGGCGGTTGATTGATTGATGGAGTGCCATCAGCGATCGGCAGATAAACCGGAATAATGCCCGACGAGGGATTTTCATCAATTACCGCATACTCAAACGCACTGGCCGCATCAACATTAATCGGGGTAGAAACTGTCCCAGGCTTCAGCGAGACTTGATTGACTCCCACCAGACGATCGGAGAGCAGATTAGCAGCCGGAGGTGGCGGACCCGCCTGAGATTTGCCCCACATCGCCTCTGGAACATCATGCTGGGTAGGCGTCCAATTCCAGAATTGATTCAGATCCTGATATTCGCCTGCGGAGCTGGTGATTTGCAGATCGGCGGTCGAGGTGAGGCTGTCAATTCCCATTGGGCGAATGCCAACAAAATAATCTGCTCCAGAGGGTGAAATCGGGGTGTTCTGGCTGTTGGGACCCGTTAAATTCATTTCGGTGAGCGGAATCGCCGTTTGGACGGCAAATTCAAACTCATCGGCTCGAATGCACCAGATCCCGGCAACGGTCTTGTGTAATCCATTGGAGGCCCGGATGTGGCATACCGTCAGGTCAGACGTATCTTGAGCAGCGTCAAGTGTGACCTTTGGAGACTGGCTGTGGGGCAACAGCGCCTGGAAGTCAGCCCACTGGATCGCAGGAGGCGAAGTTCTGGGCGGACCAAACGGAACGGTGAAGCTGACACACCACAGACTGACCTGCACAAAGCCGCCGGTCGGCGGTCCCCACAGCTCCAGCGATGCGCCTAGCTCAATTCGGATCGTCTGGGTGCCGAAGAACCAGAAGGTATAGGACACGCCAATGCTGATCCCGATCGAAACATCGTAGGTAAAGGGCTTCCAGGTGATCAGGAAGTCGGCGTGAGCAATAAACCAGGCTTGTAGTCCTCCATCCTGATACAGCGCCTCTAGCCGCCCACCGCCCATCACGCAGGAGGGAGTCAGGGCAAAGTAAGCCTCGCCAGAAATCGTTAATGCGCTATCCACAGCCCAGTTGAAGCCCAGTCGCGGCACGGTGGGATACCAGGGTTTGCTAGTCTGGTCAAACTGCGGGTGATAGCCGCCGACCGTGAGCACAAAATCATTGGCGTGGGGATTGTCGCCAAACCACAGGCAGAAGGCAAATCCACCCGTAAGACGGCAGGCCGGGTCGAGCACGTAGGAGTTGGGCGTGAGAACGGCGATTGCCGAAAACTCTCCTTCTGCGGGCTTGAGCACAACCTCTAGCTCCAGCTCCACGTAGGTGAAGGTTTCTGTGCCTTCGGCGGGTAGCTTAATCGCGGACAAACCCAACAGGGCAATTTCCAGCTCCTTGCCAAATTCCACCGTCAGCAGCGCGTGCGACTGAATCAACTCAAAGGAGGTGAACTGGATCCCAACCGCCAGCCAATCTTCACCCTGCACTGGAGGAACCACATCCGCAATCTTGGCCAGGGCATCGGCTGGGGTGGCATTACTGCCGCCGACCTGGGTCGGATCGGTGAGTCCTGCCACAAACGGAAAGGTCTGAACCTGATCGACCGGAGGCAGAGTCAGACCGCGATTGTAGCCGAATCCGCCGCACAGTCCAGTAATAAAGCAGGGCGGTGGACCTCCCAGCGGATCGGTGAGAAAGGCAAACAGGAACATGGACGGCGCACCGTTCAGGGTGGTATAGGAACCCAGGGCTGAGAGCGAAAATTCACCCGCTTTGATTAACGCCTCGCCGTTGTAGACCAGATTTTTGTTGGCATCGTAGGTTTCCTGCAACCCACCGCTAATCTCGACCGGATCGGCATTCAGCGTAATATCCAATCCGTTCAGGGCAAACTGGTAAGTGCTGAGATCGCCAGGTGTGTTGAGCGGCAACGCTACCGATAATCCTTCCAGCTCGATGTCTAACCCCGCTAGGGAAACGCCTCCGTAATAGAGGAACGATAGCAGCCTCGCGGCATTTTGCCAGCCCACCCCAATTTTCTGACAGTGCAGCGGCCCAAAAGCGCGCTGCATCGGGATCCAGACGGTATCGGTGGCCGCTCCATCCGAGTCATAAAGCTGAAAATTGAGAGCGGTAGAATAGGCAATCGCCGCTGAGAAAGCTGGGTTGACCGCCTGCGGATCGGCATTCTGGTCGTCTCCTTGCGGCGAGCCATTGGTCTGATCTGCCGATCCAGAGTCCAGCAGGTTTTGGGCGATCGGATTGCTGCTGTCCGTGGCATTCAAGCCTTTGCCCAGCGGCAGTCCTAACTGATCGCATCGTATCGCTACACCCCAGGTCGTCGAACTGTTGGGGGCAATCGATACATAGCAGCGAGGCTCAAGCCCTCCCAGCGTGACGCCCTGGATATCAATCAGGAGAGTTTGGTTACCGCCCTGATAATCAAGCCCCAAACTAACCAACTCGACCTTGGGCTGAAAAGACGGATGGTTTTGACTGTCTGCTTGGACTAGATATACTGATACGCCTGGATTAGGAATCGTCGTCAGGCTAGCGTCAGCCCGCTTCAGCCAGGACTGATCGGCAGATGCTTCGCCCGTCAGCCATTTGCCAAACTGTAGCTTCAACTGTGGCGAATTGGTCGAGCTGTCGGCACCCAGTGGCACTGCCAGATCGGGAATTTGCAAGCGCAGGCCATAATCCGTTCCGGCTGTTCCAGTTTCGCTGACGATATAGACGCCGCCATTTTCGACCGGAACCAGCGGATTGGTATTGCTAGCGAGCTGGTTTAAAACCGTAAAGACAAAGCCTTCCAGAATCGAGAGTGGGCTTTCGGTCGTGAATTTGGATAGATCACCGACTTCGTACTGCGTTCCAGAGAGCTTCAGCAAACCCAGCGCCACCAATAGCGATCCGGGCGTTTCGTTGGAGCTGCCCAGTTTCTGGTTCAACCAGGTTGTCACCGTTGGTCTGCCCAGGACAATATTCAGCCAATCCAGAGCAGAGCTATTGAGCAGGTCAGCAAGAGTCGTATAGGTACTTTGCGCTTCAGGAGGCTGGATATCTAAAAAATTTAAGCTAAAGGAAGATCCCGTTTCCGCAAAGCAGATATTGCCGTCTAATTGAAACCCGTCAAAGGAGATAGCCTGACCCTGCTGATCCTTACCGGTAAACCTCTCCTTAGTATCCTGGATGTTGAGCACGACTTCGATTGGATTGTTGGCTTGTCCCAGCACGAACGGATTACCCGTAATCGGCAAAGAGAACAGGGGAAAATACAGTTTAGGGGTGATCACAATTTCCCCATCTGTATCTGCGTAAGTATGAGTCACGCCCAGTCCAATCACAGCGTTGCTGTCGCTGTCTTTTGGCAGCACCACATAGAAATTAGAGAGTTCGCCCTGGGGCTGAATCGGATACCAGGCCCGTTCGTCAGGTGGATTAGCAGATGCCGCCCCCAAGAGATCTCGCAGCAGCGTTAGTAGACCAACTGTGGCGCTAGGAATGCTTTTGAGGGAAGCAATCGGGTCTTCAAACCAATCTAGGTTGAGTAAATAGGAATTAGCCTCTGTTCCCTTCTGAAGCAATCCAATCAGCAGCCCCAGATCGGCTGAAATTGGATCTAAATTGGCAAACACAATCGGAGAAGTGGTCATATAAATCACCAGAACGTTGAATCCAATCAGCCACTGGAGTGATATGTATTTTAAGTCGAGTCAGAACGTTAGGATTACAGATCTCGAACGAAATTGACTCGAGACGAACTGTGTAGCAGTACAAGAAAAGATATTACTAAATCTCAGGAACTATCTTTTAGTGAGCACAATTCTGTCAGCGTAGGCTGAGAACATTTGCTCTAAAATATGCTTACTTCAATTTGTGTGAGCAGTAAGGGATAAGATACCGCAATACATCAGCATCTTGCCTAAGTCTGGCTTGAAAGCGCCCTAAAATCAGCGGTCTATAGATGCAGCAAAAGCGCAGTCTATTTTAGAAAGCTTGATGAATGTTGATTGTATCAGTCGCAGTACCACAGCCATCGTGGATTGCGCGTATCCTGCCTCTGCACCCTATAGCCTTGTGGCGGAGTTAAGTACGACTGCGAAGAAGATAGACTGCTCTTACTCGAACAAGCATAATCTTCTGCAATCACTATAATGCCGGATCGCCAAGAAAACGCCAAGAGAACGTCTAATCAACATCCTAAATCGTCGTTTCCCAGATTAATCATACTTATGTTTCTCGGTCTTTATCTTCTAATTTAACGAAATGTAAATAAAGCCTCTAGATTTGGCAAATTTTTCCTGATGGTATGACTATAATCTGTGTGTAATGATCAGGAATGCAGTCGGCTGCGACTGTTCTAACTCCTACAGAGGCAAAGTTGACCCTCAAGAGGGAGCTGTAGGGTGCATTAATGGATTTTTGATAGATTTGATCTTTGCAGAATAAATAAAAGATCAAATAGAAATAGACAGGCGGTACATCAGTTCATCGTCTGAAAGATGCTGTACTAATGAATTCGTTCAGTCGGTGCAAATTAGGCCGCTGTTCAGCTCAATAGACCAGCTCAACAGAGCCTCATTCGTAAAAATGTAGTTTTACAGAGACTTTGCGATTAACGCATTAACGCTAATTGGATTCTGGAGAAATTCTATGTCTACCTTACTAGGTCAAGTGCAAGCCGCACCAGCAGGTTCGATTGGCTTTGACACTGATACAAAGCTGAACTTAACAATTGCTAAACTCTTTCGCCAGTCTGGCTATCGGTTTTGTCTGCGATACATTTCGTTGGATGGTGAAAATAGCTACGATCTAGACGGCGATGAAGCAGAGGCTATTTTGAGCGCTGGCTTAGGCTTAATGCCAGTTCAGCATGTCCGCTATGCCGGTTGGCTACCCAGCGCAGAAACGGGAACTCAAACGGGCAAGAGCGCTGCTGATAATGCAATTCATGTTGGCTTTCCGGCAGGCGTCAACATCTGGCTAGATCTAGAAGGCGTTGACCCCAGTGCCACAGCAGATGCCGTGATTGCCTACTGCAACAATTGGTATGATGCTGTTGCTCAAACGGGCTATCTTCCTGGCCTCTACGTAGGAGCTAACTCAATCCTGGACAGCCAGCAGCTCTACGCCAGCCTCAAGTTTCAGCACTACTGGCATTCGCTCAGCATTGTCCCCAATGTAGCGGTACGGGGCTACCAAATGACCCAATCGGATGGCGGAACCGTTCACGGAGTCGGTATCGACAAAAACTTGACCCACGCAGACGCCGATCAGGGCCAAGTCCAGTGGTTGATGCAGCAGGTGACTCTATGACCTTAGAAGCTCTTAGCATGGACTGTCGGTCGCTCTGCGCCAGTGTTGTTACCTACGGAATTAATTCTGTTGGGCAACTGACTCCTCTAAATCCCTACTACAGCTCTGTTGAATTTCTTGCCCCGCCCGCCGTCTTTGTCGCAGGAGAGGATGACATTGATGCCTGTCTGGTCGGAACGACTGAGCAAGATATATTGGTAGCGTTTCGCGGCACCATTCCACCCAACATTCACAGCCAAGAAAGTATGCTCGACTGGATCAGCGACCTGACCGATGAACCGATTGCCGTACCGGGCATCGCCGGGAAAGTACATCAGGGCTTCTGGCAGGGGCTTTCAGCTCTCTGGGTGCCGCTGCTCAAAGAGATCAAGCAGCAAACTGCTGCAACAGGGCTACCGCTGCACATTACAGGGCACAGCAAAGGCGGTGCTCTGGCCAGTTTGGCGGCCCTGCGGCTCAAGCAGGAGACGGACATTGCTCCCGCATCTGTAATCACCTATGCCTCTCCCCACCCCGGAGACAGCGATTTTGCCAAACAGTACGACTTGGAGATCCCCTATCATAGCCGCTACGAATACGGTAATGATATCGTTCCCCACGTTGTCCCTGATGCCGCATTTATTGATGCGGTTGCTCATCTTCCCGAACTGGGTAAGTTCTGCAAAGGCATGGAAAACTGGGACTATAGCGGCGTAGGAGTGCTGCAATTTATTGACTGGAACCAAAAACACATTGTCAAAGCCTCATCTGAGCTGCATATCGAACGGCTGATCAGGCTGGCAGGCGCAATTGCCGCAGGTAAGTTTGCAGAGATTATTGATGCCCATTCTGCCAGCTCTGGCGGTGGCTATATGGGTGGGATCTGTTCCTCAAGCTGTGCAGGTGGATAATGGAGCACTTTCCGCTGCTGGATATCGCCATTGGCTTAACCCTGATTTATACCTTTTTAAGTCTGCTAGCTTCGGAGCTGACCGAGTTTCTGACTACAGTGCGGCGGTGGCGGGCAGCCCAGTTGCAGCAGGGAGTTATGACGCTGCTCGGTGAAGCGGTTAACTTCAAACAGTATCCTGAGGAGTTTAAGAACACGATTACTGGCAAGCTGTATTCCAGCTCTTTAATTGCATCGATCACGCAGCAGTCAAGAAGGTACAGCCGGTTTGTTGGCCCTTCCTACATTCCTTCGCGTCTGTTTGCAGATGCCTTGCTCGAAGTTCTGCAAACGCTTGAATCTGGACATCAGCCCGCTGCTTTGCAAGATGTTGACCAAGCAGCTAGCGAACTGTCCCAGCTGCTGGTTCAGATTGAGTCATCAGACCAGATTCCGCCTCGCTTGAAGGACAACCTGAAGCGGTTTGCCAAATCTGCTGAAACCGACACCCAAGAAACTGCCTTACAGATGCAGCGATTCAAGCATGAAATTGTGCTTTGGTATGAGCACTCTATGGATCGCCTGTCGGGGGTGTATCGACGCAACATTAAAGTACTGTCTATCGTGATTGGTTCAATGCTGGCCTTGGTGATCAATGTAGATTCTCTGTTTATGCTCAGGAGGATTAGCGAGAATACAGCGACTCGGTCGGTAATCATCGAGAATGCTTTGCAGATTCAGGGCTGCGAAGCTGATCTCAGCTCAGCTCAATGTATGACTCAGTTAGACGCCTTACTTGATGAAACAACTGTGCCAATCGGCTGGCATCCTGTCAATTTCCGACAGCAGTTTCCCCAACGAACTCTGCCCTATCTACTGAGAGCAGTCGCTGGCTGGCTGCTGACAGGCATCGCCATCTCAATGGGAGCACATTTCTGGTTTCAGATCCTCGAGCAGTTTATTGAGATTCGAGAAACCGGAGAAAAACCTGCTGCAACGAATGATCGAACAGGTCGCGAAATTTAACATTTTTACAAAATCAACTAACCGTGAGAATCAGGGGCATTTCGGCGTTTTTGTCCAAGATAAGTTTTACCTTTGGAGCAATACGTGGAGAAGTTCCCTCTACTGGACATTGTCATTGGCCTGTCCCTAATCTATACCTTTCTGAGTTTGCTAGCCTCAGAACTAACTCGAATGATTGTCCGAATGCTTCACTGGAGGAGCAAACAATTGCAGCGAACGATTCTCAACTTGCTGGGTGAATCCATTCAAAACGATTACCCAAACTGCTTGAAGGAAACGATCACTGGCAGAATCCTCAGCAGCCCTGAAATTGTTTCTGCAATTCGTATTTTTCGGCTCAGTGATAAGTGGTATGTTCTCTGCGGTGTTTCGCCACAGCTCTTTGCTCAGGTGCTCCTAAAGGTTTTACAAAGCTTGCCGCCCTCTAAACAGCTCGCTAGGTCGGCTGTCGTGGAGCCGATTGCTCACCTGTCCTCCACGATTGCATTTAGCCCAGAACTTTCTCCTCAGCTACGAGTCAATCTGGAACGGATGATTCACCAGATTACGCAAAAGGAGCCAGATCCCGAAAAACAGGTTTTGCAACTGCAAGATGAGATTGCCTTCTGGTTTAGCTGCGCGCTGCAAGAGCCATCCAAAACCTACAGGCTCCATCTCAAAATGGTTTCTTTCGGGGTTAGTTTAGCGGTCGTAATTGCCGCAAATGTGGATTCACTATACATCATTCGTCGCATCAGCGAGAATACGGCAACTCGGGCAGTTGTAATGGAGCAGGCTATTAATATTCAGGGCTGTCAGAGGCAGCTCGGTTCCCCGCAATGCACTGAACGGTTGTCTGCTTTAATGGAGCGCACCTTTATTCCGGTTAGCTGGCACCCGGCGAATCGCCGCAAACAGTTTGCCCAACTGAGTCGGGTGGTTATTCTCAGAACGATTGGCGGCTGGCTGCTCTCCAGTCTTGCCGTCGCAATGGGGTCGCGCTTCTGGCTGCAAATCTTCAATCACTTAGGTGCGGTACTGGGCAGGAAAGCCAAGTCCTGATGTGGTAGACCTATTAGCACTGTGGCAACTTTAGCATTGCGGCAACTTTTGTTAAAAGTTGCGTAATCTCTCCTGACAGCCCCATATTTTTCTGTAAAGGGAGATGGTTACAACAGACAGCAGGTAGATTTTCAGCTATTCCTGGAATCAAGTCACTGATATAGTCCTCGCCCTTTAGATCGTTAGTGTAATCACAAAGACCTGGGAGTTCCATAACCCTGCTGCTAGTGGTGGGGTAATTCGTCGCAAATAGTACGCTTTGAATCTGATCTAGCTTGTCATGCCGCTCATTGTGCACGACCGCAGTGCTCTGCCAATCTGCGCCTTCAAGGATACCAACAGCTGTGCAAAAGTTAACCTTGAAACTCCTGGGTACTCCCCAAATCAGTCTCGATGGTCAGCTCCTAACTCAATTTGTTAGCCGTAAAGCGCAAGCTTTGCTGATTTACATTGCTGTGACCGGTCAACCCTATGGACGAGAAGTGCTGGCTGATCTGTTCTGGCAAAATATGCCATCCAGTCAGGCGCTCAAAAACCTGCGAACTGTGTTGCCTAACCTGCGGCTGCTAGTCGGGTCTCACTTGATCATCACTCGCCAAACGATTGAATTTAACCAGGATTGTGCCTACTGCCTCGATGTGCAAGCCATTCAAGCGCTTCAAGATCACAAAACCGGCAGCATTCAATTTCTATCTGAAGCGATTTCCCAGTATAAGGGAGATTTTTTAGAAGGATTTTACATCTCTGGTGCTCCTGGTTTTGAGAGCTGGGCTTTGACAGAACGAGAGCGATTTCGGGAGCTGGCGATTGAAGGCTTACATGCCCTGGCTGAACAATATCTGAGCCAGCAAAACTATACGGCTGGCTTGGCAGTGACCCGTAAACTGCTCCAGCTCGATCCCTGGCGCGAAACGGCTCACCAACAGCAAATGATTTTTTTGGCCTATACCAAACAGCGTCGAGCAGCCCTGGCTCAATACGAAGCCTGTCGTCAGATGTTGGCCGACGAATTTAACGCCGAGCCTATGACCGTCACCACTGCGCTCTATGAGCGGATTCGCTCAGAAAATCTGGGGGACTCGGCAGAGAGAGATAGACTCACAGCACGTTCTAACAGCAGCGGCAAACAGGCTATTTTGCTGACTGCACCTGCCGCTTTGCGTTCCGATTTACCCCCTGGTCTAGAAACGCCCGTTTCAACTCCCCGGTGTGATTGGGGAGAAGCCGCTGATGTTTCTGTTTTCTATGGCCGAGAAATCGAGACGGCCGCCCTACAGCAGAGTATCGGGCAAGACCGCTCCCGGCTAGTTCTGCTGCTGGGGATGGGGGGAATTGGCAAGACAACCCTGGCCACCAAGCTTGCCCAGACGATGAGCCATCAGTTCGACATGGTGATCTGGCGATCGCTGCGGAACGCGCCTGTGCTCGAATCGCTGCTGGCAGATCTGGTGTCGTTTCTATCCGATCAGCAGGACAGTCGCGCCACCATCGGCCAAATGCTTCACTGGCTGAAATCGCATCGCTGTTTGGTGATTCTTGACAATATTGAAACGATTTTGCAGGAAGGCGGAGCAGCAGGGCAATACCGAGCTGGCTATGAGAACTACAGCGAACTCTTTAAGGCATTGGGAGAAGTACAGCATCAGAGCTGCATTCTGCTCACCAGTCGCGAAAAGCTGGCTGAGGTAGCGGTGCTAGAAGATGCCTTCACAGTGCAGGTGTTGCCGCTCACAGGTTCCCTGACCGCAGCTCAGTCACTGCTGACTGCAAGGGGGCTGCTGGGTTCTCCTGCCCAAAAACAGCAGTTGGCCAAGCGGTATAGCTGCAATCCTTTGGCTTTGAAAATTGCCGCTGGTTTGATTCACGATCTGTTTGACGGTAGCATTGAGGAATTTCTGAAGCAGGGGGTAATTTTATTCGGCGGCGTTCGGCGATTGCTGGAGCAGCAATTTAAGCGACTCTCGCCTCTAGAGCAAAGCATTATGTATTGGCTGGCGATCAACCAGGAATGGACAAGCGTGGAAGAGCTGGCCGCAGACATTGGGCCTGGAGTTGCACGGCCTCAGCTCTTAGAAGCCCTGGAGTCGCTAAGCTGGCGCAGTTTGATTGAGCGGCAGCAGAGTCATTACACCCAAAAGCCAATGCTGATGGAATACGTGACGAACTCTTTGATAAAAACAGTTGTAAATGAAATAATTAACAAAAAGATTTGCTTGTTTGGCAGATACGCATTGCTTAAAAATAATGTTAATGAATATATCAGAGAAGCTCAGCGGCGATTGATTCTCAAAGAAGTGGCAACTCAGTTGCAGGCCGCGCTAAACAGCTCAGAGCAGGTTGAAGCTCAGTTGCAGGAAATCCTGCTGCTGCTGCACGGCAGTTCTGACCAGTCAGTCTATGCAGCCGGAAATTTGCTGAATCTTTGCTGTCATCTCGAAATAGGACTCACCGGGTATGACTTCTCCGGCCTGACCCTGCGCCATGTGGATTTGCAGGGCCAGTTCCTTCAAGGCGTCAATTTTCAGGACAGTCAGTTTCACCTGGCATCATTTAACCAGACCACTAGAGCACTGTTTGCCCTAGCATTCAACCCTGATAGTACGCTCTTGGCCTATGGAGATATTGGCGGTTACATTGCGGTTCGGCGCATGACCGATTACCAACTGCTCTTATCCTGGCAGGGACATACTCATCTACGGGGCAGCAGTTTCAGGCGATTCAAAAAAGTTCTAAACCAAATCTCTCTAAAACTTTTTTGCCGTCTCGAATCACCCAGCGAGATATTTCTGCTCCAGCAGGGCATTTTAGGAGTAGTGTTTTGGACTTCAGTATCCGATCTCTGACCGGACTCAGCATTATGACCTCTCGTTCGCGCAAAGCGGCTAACCCCGCTAGTGTTACTCAGCCTCCACTGGGATGTAAGCCCAAGCGGCGGTGCCCGACTCCATCTCAGCCGATACCCAAACGACCTGAACTAGACGGTCGAGGGCAGGCGGTAGCGCCGCTCCCCTCGACTATCCCCCTACCCTCTGGCCCAGTAGCCTTCCTCTCTGCTCCCCTCACCCGGTGGGTGCTCTGCCCTGCTCTGGCGGCCATCACAATTACAGGCAGCATCGGCACCTACCTTTATCGCGGCATTCAAACCTATCGCTACTACGACTGGACGATCCTGCCGGTTTCTGACACTCGGCTCGAAGCGGCCTGCGGCGAACTGACGCTCTACTATATGTCCTGGCAGAACCCTAAGTCCGACAAACCGATAGGCCATGTGGTCAATGCTGCTGAACTAAGCCAATGCGCGGCTAGCCAAGAGACGCCTACCCCAGCGGCCCGTTTTCCGGGCCTGGGTAACAAGGCCGTGCTCAGTCAGCTAGGCTGCAAGCCAGAGAGCGGGTCTATTGAGCGGGCCACAGCCTGGAACTGCATCAAGCCCGTTGGCAAGCTGCTGCGTTCTGAAATCGAATTGTCCTCGCGAGCCAAACAGCCGTAGGAGTTAGACCTGTGCAATCGCCCTACCCTTCTGTGTTTCCAGCCCAGCTAGGAGCACAGCCGCTCAGTCCAGCTCAGCAGCGATATCTGCACTACATTTCTCAGGCGGCAACCCGGCTCGCGGCCTCAATTAAAAAGGTGCGGCAACGGCAGCAGCACTGGGCTTAGGAGATGCTCACTTCTGAGCCAGAAGCTGCTACCTGATCAGCTTGATCCAATTGGCCCAAAGCGAGCATGACCTGTTGCACCAGCAGTGGCAGATGCTCGCTAGGTCAGTCGAGGCAACGGTCGCATCCTGGCAGAAGGCTGACGCTAGAGTGCCCCTTACCCTGAACTCTAGACGACAGCCGCAAAAAATGCCCCTGGTGATTAACCAGAGACATGATCGGTGTTTTGGATGGATTGCGGTGACTGGTGTGACTAGGGCTATGCCTTGTATGCTTACAGGGCATAGCGACTTGAAACGACTTCTAATCTCCTTTCAATCAATCCTGTATATACTATGCCAAACGTGATGACTCGGTGTGATCAGTCAAATGTCGTAACTTCTTACGACTTGCTCATCAACCAAGTCAGTTGAATTAAGTATATTTACTGATGTACGCTATCGATACTCGGAAAACCTTTTCGGCTCCTCGTGCAATCAGGTGAACCATCTGGGTCTACCTGCAAAAATATTAGACTTAATCGGAAATAAAAGAGCGAAGAAAAAAGAGATGTATCTCTCCTCCTCTCCCGCTTCATCCCCTCAACTAGCTGCTAACTGCCGGTGCTCTAAGCGGTAATTGTGCAACCCACAGGCAGT